>OHKL01000030.1_pt1 | contig 124870 bp, 79 predicted proteins | sample 1568721 | NCBI WGS metagenome assembly OHKL01 (sample SAMEA3879543, study PRJEB24766) | human gut metagenome | biome: human-associated habitat; feature: feces | place: USA | collected 1985/1987 | reverse complement strand
ATAAAACACTATGCCTTTCGTGAAAGGTCTCAATAGAACTCTTTAATAAAACATAGATATTAAAAAAGTAATGAGCAACTTGAGGTTTACCTTATATCTGGTATTGATTTTTCTCGTCGCATGTCGGCAAGAAAGTTCGTTAGAACGCGCATTAGCAGCTTCCGGGGATAACCGGAAAGAGTTAGAATTGGTTTTGGATTACTTCAGGGGAGATAGTTTGAAGTATAAAGCGGCTTGTTTTCTTATAGAGAATATGCCGGGAGCTTTTGCCGTGGACGAAAAAATTGTGGCAGCTTGCCAGCCTTTCTACCAAATGTATGATTCATTGTCGCATACCTACGATTATGATTCTCTGTCTATATACGACCAGTATCCCAGTGGTAAAGACTGGGGAAGGCAGATAGACAGCTTGTGGAATGCATATTCCAGCTATAATAATGAAAAGCTGAAAAAGGATATGTGTATTGATATTAAGACCATTAAAGCTTCCCGGTTAATAACGGAAATTGAGCAGGCGTTTCGGGTATGGAAAGAGAATGTCTATACCCGAAACTATTCTTTTGAAACTTTTTGTGATTACATTCTGCCTTATCGCCAGGAAAACGGTTTATTGGTGGATAGTGCACGCCAGGTATTCTACAGTAGGCATCACGGACAGTTTTTTGCCAATCCCGGAAAAAATATGATAGAAGAAGCGGATTCTCTGTTACGATTGTATAGTTACATAGGGCATTCGGGATTTCATGCTACCGGTATTCCTATATGGGATGTTGCTACCTTAGAGAAGTTACGTCACGGGCTTTGCACGCACAAATGTTGGCATAACGCATTGTTGTTTTCTTCTTTAGGTATAGCGGCTGCCACTGACATCGTTCCTGCATGGGCCAATAGGGGAAGTTCTCATTCGTGGAGTGTATTGATTGAAGAGGGAGATATTCATCCTTTTAATCCCTTTTGGGAACAGGACTTGTGGCAGTATAAGCGCCTTTACAGCAATATGGATTATCATAAATACTGGGGACGCTTCCGTCTGCCTAAGGTTTTCAGGAAGACATACCGATATTATATGGAAGGGCCGCTGGCAGATGGAGTGCCTGCTAAGGATATACCTGAAGCTTTCAGAAGTTTAAGGAAGAAAGATGTTTCGCATGAGTATTTTGATACGGTGAATGTGAGGATAAAGCTGCGTAAGATGCCTTCCGGCACGAAGTATGCGTATCTGTGCGTATGGAATTATAATAACTGGAAACCTGTTCATTGGGGAAAAATAACCGGAGATGTGGCGTTGTTTTCGGGAATGGGGAAAGACATTGTTTATTTGCCCATGTACTGTATGGACGGAGAGATGGTAGTGGCGGCTGATCCTGTATTAGTACAGAAAGATGGAAAGGTGCGAATACTTTATCCGGAGGATACACGGGAAGAAATGGTGACTACACAGTATACAGGAGTACTGGCTTATCCATTGAACAGGTATAATAACGGGATCATAACCGGAACAGTACTTAAGGGAGGGAAGGTTTATGGTAGATGGGGAGATACTTTGTGTGTATTTCCGGAACAAATAGAATTGAATAGCCAACGATTGCAAGTGCAATCCAAAGATTCGGTACGTTATGTACGGATGATGTTGCCTACCAAAGGAATGGCGCTAGGCGATTTGAAATTTTATAAGAAGACTGCTTCGGGAGAAGAATCTCTGAAGAATGTCCGTTGGTTAACTGAACTTCCTTTGTCCTATAAAGAGGAATCGGCAGACTGTGTTTTGGATGTTTATTCTTCAACAGGATATAGGATGGATTTGGATGAAAAGTATGCGGACTTGGATTTAGGAGAATGTTGCCGGCTGGCGGAGGTGAGCTTTTGCCCGTATCTGGATGTGGAGTACCGGGAAAATGAGACTTACGAACTTTGCTTGTGGCAGGATGGTTGGCAAGTCGTTACGAGCGCTAAAGGAGGGACGTTTTTGCGTTTTACGGATATCCCCCGAAATGCATTGTGGCTGATCCGTCCTGTTTCGCAAAGTGGGCGGAAACATGTACGTCCTTTTGTGTATGAAACAGGGGAGGTTTATTGGTATTGATTAACGAGTTGGGTGATATATGAAAAACATGGACTTAGGAATTTTAAAGCGTTTTTTTTGAATATCTTGCATATTGAGAAGAATGCAATCGCAGGTGGGGGTGTTTGTCCTGCCATATTGGAGACGGGAAAGAAGATTGTTACCGGAGGGGGAAATCCCTTCGATATTTATCCACTAGGAAATGGACTTCATTTTGATTCTGCCAACAGACGGCTGTTTCGTAAAGAGAAGGCGGAGTTTATTACCCGGCAAGCTTCTACATTGCTGCTAGCCTTTTTGAAAGCGGAAAATTGCAACTTATCCATATCGGAGATTTGCGATGTGTTGTGGCCGGATGGTGGTGGTACCTCCGAACGGGTATATACTGCTGTCAGAAGGCTGCGTGCCTTTTTGGTGGAGATGTGCGCAGGTGCAGTCATTCTAAATGGAGATTACCATTATCGGCTGAAAATCCCGGTTTCATCGGAGGAAAACGAGAAAATACAAAATCTGACATAATCTGACACGATCTGACATAATCTGACAACAGTTAAAAATGTCTTGATGTCAGATATTTAGTCGAAATATATTTGATGTTTTCTTTTAGGCATTCTACCTTTGAAGAACGTGAGAGCTAAAAGGGTAGCAACCGATTATAGCCGAGTAGGCTCATACTGACAAAAAAATAAGGGTGGAAAGAAGATATGATGCAATAAAAACGGAACAGATGGAGTGCATTTGATTGAAGTATGGCGTACCATCTGTTCCATAACCCATTAATTAAGAAAGGAGGGCTATGCAAAGGTAGTGATTTTAAATCGAAAACGGAAAAAAGGTTTCAGGTGTGACGATAGCGCAGCATGAATCTTGTTTTTTTTAGACAGGCAATGTCTTAGCTTTAATTGCATACTTAGTATGCTTAATATTAATAATTTAATAAAAGATTATGAAGAAATTTATGAAAGTGGCTTTTGTTGCAATTTTTGCAGTAACTGCTGGATATGGTGTTTATTCTTCGCAAAAAGCTGATGTTATGTCTGAACTAGCATTGGCTAATGTGGAAGCTTTGGCAAGTGGTGAAGGTGGCAATGGTGAAAATCAATGTTATCAAGTTTATACACCTGCAGATTGGTTTCATAGTGATCAAATATTTGTAGATTGTTATACTTGTACTCAGAAAAAAGGGCGCAACTTTGATATCAGTCGTTCTTGCTATAGAAACTAATTTTTATAATGCATGATCAGAGATGGTTAAAATGAGAATGATTTAAATAATAAATCTGGAGTTTTAACCATCTATATTAAATAAATGAAGGTATGATATTAAAAAATATTGTTTTGTTTTTAATTTTGGCTTTACTTTGTGGATGTTCCCATAAAAGGGCGGAAATTAATAGGTATAGTGGTTTTGAACAAACTATATCTGTAAAGAGTACAAAAATAGAGATCCCTCCTGTTTTGCTTTATCCTCGGAATCTTTTTCTTCTGAAAGATAGATTGATTGTATTGAATGAGAAAACAGATACTTTATTTCAAGTGTTTAGTATGTCTGAGCTTGAGTATCAAGGGCAATTTGGAATAAAAGGGGAAGGACCTAATGATTTCCATTTACCTTCGATACAGGCTGTTAGCTATACGGAATCTGGCTTTATATTAAGTGATTTAAATAAGTTGAAAGCTATAAATTGGGAAAATTCAGAACCTCATATAACTTCTACGGACATGCCTTATCAATTTCAATATTTCAATGGCTTGATGGAGTTGAAAGATTCTTTATATTGTTGCAATACAGAGTATGGTTCGGAGTATGAATTGAGGTTTCTTTATCCTGATGGAAACTATGAAGAATTAGGTGTGTATCCTGAAGAGGTAAAACCTAGGTTTAAGGATGCGTTGGCGCGTAATCAGGCTTATAATAGTTTGTTGGCAGCTAAGCCTGATGGAACTTGTGTAGCTGTTTTCTACCAACATTTACGCAGATATCGTATTTATAATGCTAATGGTGAACTGAAAACGGACAATGTTTTAGATATTCTTCCATGTCAAGAACTACCTGATGTAAGGGATGAGAATAGGTATATTCATCCGATAGCCCTTTATGCTACTGATCGCTATATCTACACTTTAAATTTGGATATGACAGTAAATGAGATAAGTAATAAGGTTAGCAATCCCAGTATCCAACTTTTTGACTGGGAAGGTCACCCGTTGAAGCGATATCAATTAGACCGTTATATAAGTTCTTTCATTGTGGACGAACAGAATGGGACTTTCTATGGTGTGTTCGTGGAAGATGAGAATTCTATTTATAAATTTGAACTGTAGCGAATTAGATAATGATGGGTGTGCAAAGGATAAAAGAATTAGTCCTTCTTTTGATTGGGCTTGTGTATGGTATCTATGTTGATGGGCAACAGATTTCTTATGTGAAAATGAAGGGTGATACTTATAAAATTGATATGATGGCAGACTGGAAACTTTGTACAAGTGAACAGATTAGTAAAAAGCCAATGAGACGGAAAATAGCAGGGTATGAAACGGTATGTATGACTAGGATTTGTCCTGATTTCAATCTTGGAGTTTCAGTTTCTGTTTTAGAATTCAAGGGCTGTAAGGATTATAAGAAAATACAAGAAATGGATAGCTTGAGTTTTGTGGATAGCCAATATTATAATACAGTAACTTGGGATAAACCTGTTTCTGTGAAAGTGAAGCAATCTGTAGAACTGGTGTGTATGCCTGTTAAACATTTGGAAACAGGCAAGAATATATATATGAGAATGAAAAAGTGGTATGTTCAGGGAAGGAAAAATGTTTATCTTATAGATTTCGTGTCATCTTCAACTTCGGGATGGAATAAATGGTTGCCGGAAATGGAAAAGATGATTCTTTCTTTGAAAGAAATTGATTGAAATGAAAAGTGAATATGCCAATAGTTAGATAGATTCTGTGGCATATGGACAAGATAATTTTGAAAATGCAGATATAAGTTCTTTGGAAGATAGAAATATGATATGAAGTCTTTAATATGTATATGGATTGCTTTATGCTTTATTGGTTGTGGAAACTCTGAAAAAAAGGAGGTTCTAGAATTAGTAAAAGAATGGAATGGAAAAGAAATTCTTTTTCCAACAGAGAGTTATACCACTGTCTTAGGGAAAGATACTTTTATGATGGAAGAAAATCCAGAATATAAAGTTGTTGTTTATACGGATTCTGTGGGATGTACTAGTTGTAAATTGCAATTACATCGTTGGATGGAGTTGATGCATGAGGTTGACTCATTGGCAAAGGGACGTGTTTCTTTTTTATTTTATTTTTATTCGGAACGTAAGAATGAGTTAAATGATATTTTTCATCGTTTTAATTTTGTTTATCCTGTGTATTGGGATGAAAAAAATGAGTTTTATCGTTTGAATCGTTTTCTCTCTGATATAACCTTTCAAACTTTCCTGTTAGATAAAAGCAATAAGATAATAGCTATTGGGAATCCTGTTCATAATCCTAAAATAAAAGATTTATATATGAATATAATTCAAGGGAAGGCAGCTTCCGAGAGTGAGGGAATAAGAACAAAGATCAATATAAAAAGCACTGACTTGTCTTTGGGTGCTTTTGATTGGCAGCAAGAACAAACGGTAGAGTTCATTCTTGAGAATACAGGTGAGCGGCTTTTAGTGATAAATGATGTGCTAACCTCCTGTGACTGTACTACGGTCGGTTATTCAAAGGAACCGGTTCATCCTAAGGATTCTGTCGCTTTATCGGTGACATATATGGCAGAGCAGCCGGGGCGTTTTGATAAAATCATAAAAGTGTATTGTAATGCAGATTCTTCTCCTATCTTATTGAGAATAACCGGGGAAGCAAAATGATAGAAAGCTAAACAGGGCAACCCTCTTTGAAAGAGATATAACCTATTTTTAGTTTTCTGAGTAATATGATTACTATTGTAAGTACCTTTTGTCTTTAAGGGTGTTTTTTTTACTTGTTTATTTATGAAAAGAATTGAATGTATATCATGTCTCATGATGCTGTTGATTGCCTGTATTGATTGTCGCGAGAAGTATGATGATGTGAAATGTGCATAGTGTGTTGAGAATAAAACGATATAAATATTTATTGTATGAAGCGTGTTTGTTTTTTATTGTTCTGTATCACATTAATGGCATGTACAGAACAAAAGTTGCAACAAGATATGGAACCATTTCCTGAGGAAAAGTTACTTTATGCAGAGAGAATAAGAGTAGATGAAATTATAAATCCAGAGCAGATGGTACTGAAAAAGCAAAGTATATTGGTTACGGACAGTAGAAATCATGATGCCATGCTGTACCAATACTCTCTGCCTGAGTTTAAGTGTATTTATAAAGGGGGGGTAAAAGGACAAGCGGAAGATGAGTTTCAAGTTTATCCCAGAATTTGGAGAACATTGACCGATAAAGTTTATATAGGAGGATACACAGAGTTCTCTCTTAAGAGTTTTAGGATGGATAACACGTACCATCTTTCCTTTGAAAAAAAATACGAATTGCCTATTTCCAGTGATATTCCTAATGATAGACATATAGTGAGAGATTCCCTCTCTATATATAATGAGACAGACAAACTTGCCATAAAGAAAATTAATTTGAATACCCGGCAGGAAGCAGGGCAGATTTTATTTGAGCCGGATGATCATCCTGAAAAATACTATTATGAGAATAATGGAATTATGATTGCAAATGACTCTCTGATTATTTATGCATATGTGTATAAGAAACAGATTGATTTTTATAGTGTGGATAGCATGAAACTTTGTAAAAGGCTTGTGGGGGATAATATCATTCCACGTATAGTAATTGGTGATATAGAAAATAGTCTGGTTTATTATGATGAATTGGTCGCGGGTAAGCGCTATTTCTATGCAAGAGGCCAAGGAAAGAAAAAAGAATGCATTATAGAAGTTTTTGATTACTCCGGTCATTCCATAGCTAAATATATTTTGGATATTATGCCGGGGGCTTTTGATGTGGACGAGGAGAATAGAATTATTTATGGGTATAACAGTGAATTTTTTGAGGATGGTTTCTTGAAGTTTACTTTTTAGCTTATTATGGTTTGATGAAATAAAGCTATATTGTAATTTGAATGAAGCTATTTCGTAAAAAAAGAAAACTCTCTTGGTTTGTCGACAAGTTGTTAAACTTGTTTTTGATAGGCTGTGGATTAGTGGCTCTGTGGGTATTACTTCAAGTAACCTGTATTGCCACTTTTAGGATTCCTTCGGACTCTATGGAGCCTGCTTTGCTTCCGGGGGATAACATTCTGGTGAATAAGTGGGTGATGGGTGCCCGTATCTTCAACATCTGGGATGCCGCAGAAGGAAAAGAGGTTAGGATTTCCCGCCTGCCGGGCTTAGGCAAGATTAAGAGAAACGATGTATTGGTTTTCAATTTTCCTTATCCGGCCCAGTGGGATAGTATCGGCCTGAATTTGATGACTTATTATGTGAAGCGTTGTGTGGCATTGCCGGGCGATACATTTGAAATAAGTCAGGCGCATTATAAAGTGCACGGTTGTAATATGCCGTTAGGAAACGTAGATTCTCAGGATGGGTTGAGGCGTATCATAGAGAATGGGAGAGAAAGGGATTGGGGAATTGTCATGAGTGGTTATCCTTATAATGAATTGGTAAACTGGGATATTATGAATTTCGGGCCTTTGTATCTTCCGGCTAAAGGGGATGAGGTGGAAATGAATCCTGAACATGCCGCTTTCTATAAGAATGCAATAGAGTGGGAACAAAAGAAGAAACTCTTCTTGCGTGGAGATACCGTTTTACTGAATGACAGTGTGATATATGCTTATCGCTTTAAAGAGAATTATTACTTTGTTACAGGAGATAAAGTGATGAACTCTCAGGATTCCCGCTATTGGGGACTGTTGCCGGAACCTCTAATCGTGGGCAAGGCTGTCAGGATATGGAAGTCGGTAGATAGGGAGAAGGATAGGATAAGATGGGATAGAATATGGAAGAGAATAGAATAAAGATATGGATACATAAAATAAAAGACACAGCCGTTGTGTTGTTACATTTTCTTGCTGTTTGCTCTCCACTGAGCCTGGTCTGCGTAACAACACCTGAACTTCTTGCCGGAGAAACTATCGGGCAGTGGGTTTGGTTTGGAAAGGCTGTATTGTTTTCGACCGGTTGTATCGTTGCAGTCTGTCTGCTTCAACTTTTCTATGGTTCTTCTAGGAAGGAGATGTTATCCTTTTCGTCTTTTTCCGCTTGTGTATCATGGAGTCTGATACTTCTTGGAGGAATTGAAGCCGTTTGGGGATTATGTCAGTTGTATGGCTTTTCTGCTTCCGGTCATTTTCGTTATGCACTTACCGGTTCTTTTTTTAATCCCGGTCCGTATGCTGGATATCTGGCAATGGTACTACCTGTCTGCCTGCATCATTATATGCAATTCGGGACATGGAAGTGGATGAGCGCTTCTTTAAAGTTGGAGAAAGTGGCGGTGGGAGTAGTGGGAGTACTGATTCTTTGCGTATTACCGGCTACAATGAGCCGTTCGGCCTGGGTGGCTGCCGTGATGGGTTGTGTATGGGTGATATACATGTATCGGGATAGGCGTAAATGGAATATACTATGGAGAAGGTACAAAAAACGATATATCTCTTATGGGATAGGGATATTTTTTGTGTTGATAGTGGGAGGTGCCGGAGCTTTCTTCTTGAAGCCGGACTCTGCTCTGGGACGTTTGTTTTTATGGAAAATAACCTGTCAGGCTATAACCAAGTACCCCTGGGGATGTGATAAGGGATTCGCTTTTGCTTATGGTGAGGCGCAGGAAGCTTATTTTTCCCAGAGAGATTATGCCGGGTGGGAGGAAAGGGTGGCCGGAAGTCCGGAATATGCATTTAATGAATATCTGGAATTGATTCTGACACAGGGACCTGTCATCTGTATAATGCTGATGGTGATTACTCTTGCCTGTTTATGGGCGGGGACACAGTTCAGGCGTTACGGTGTATGTGGCGCAATTATCGCTTTGCTTATTTTTTCTTTTTCTTCTTATCCTATGCATCTTCCTGCCTTCATTGTAGCCTATGTGTGCTTGTTGCTGGCTTGTGGGATAGGAGATATAATAGCTAAACCGGTTGTTTTATCTGCTTGTCTTATTATATGGATAGTCGGTTTTCATGGCAAGTGGCAACGGGAAAAGGATGCTTGTCGGGACTGGGTGAATGCCCGTATGCTTTATCATGCGGGAGCCTATGCAGCGGCAAATGCGGCTTATGATAAGCTCTATCCGCAACTGAGAGAGAAAGGGACATTCTTGTTTGAATATGGGCATAGCCTTCATAAGGCGGGGTTTTATAATGAGTCTAATAAATATCTGGATAAGGCTCTGGTATATTGCGCTGATCCAATGATACTGAATGTCATTGGCAAGAATTATCAGGCACTGCGTTGCTACCATTGGGCAGAGGAACTTCTTCTGGCTTCGGTTCATCGTTTGCCCGGGCGGATTTATCCTTACTATTTGCTGGCGAAGCTATATGCCGAACCGGAATTTCTGAATAGGGAGAAGTTTGAGGAGATGAAACGAATAGTGCTGATGAAAGCGCCTAAAATTCATTCTACGGCCATTGAGGAGATGCGCAGAGAGGTAGAGGAAATAGCAAAGAAACTGGAAAAGTAATTGGGAAAATATTATAAAAACAAGAGATGTATATGGAAACTTACAGTGATAATTGGAATGCTTGCTTATTGTTCAGAAATAAGCAACTGACAAAACAACTGAAAAATTATCAGGAAGCATCAGTATTGGTAGATTGCTCATCTTCTTTATTATTGGCCATGAGCCAGTTGTTACGACTTCATCAGCATCCGTCTTATGGCATTGTCAGGGATGATACCGAATGGCAAAATCTGTTTACCGTTATCGATTGGTTTTATGGGAACTGCCTGTCGGAAGAGTTGGTTGATTACTGTTTAGGACCTCAGGAATTAAAGTTGTGTTATCTGGTGCGTGCCCGACTCTGTAACAAGGCTGTTGCAGCTCTTTTCAATATTACTTCCCAGTCGGTATTGAAAACCAAACAGCGCATAAAGAATAAATTGTCCTTATCTGCTACGGATAGCCTGGACCGGTATATACAGCAAATATAATGTAGTTACCTCTTATTTAATTTAGACTCAGATGAAATATAATTTAACATGTGTGTTCTTAATGGCTTGGATGCTAAGTGCATGCTCTCAACCTCGTGTAGATGGAACCATTTTTCACGAAAGTAAAAAGGTATTTGCAGAGAAGATTCCTGTAAGCGAAATGTTTTCTCCTGATTTCGTCACAAAATCAGGAGACTATTTTATTATTTCAAGTTCACGATCTGACACAACATTATTCCTATATAAGACTCCTTCATTGACATTTAAAAATGCCACAGGTATAAAAGGAAATGGTCCGGATGAGATCCAAATGTTTCCTATGTTTTGCCATACATTGGATAATGATTATTTATATATAAGAGGTTATTCTCCTACGTCAATCAGAAAAATATCATTAGCTCCTGATGGTAACTTATTGTTTATTGATGAGTATGAATTGGGTAAATATGATGAATATAATTTCATGAATATTATAAATGATTCTTTATTTATATATTATAGCAGTAATCAACTTGCCATTACAAAATATGATTTGAAGAATCAAACTGAACTGGATAAAATAAAACTGGAAAAAGATGACGATAATGAGTCTTATTTCTATTCTAATAGAGGAATTATTGCTGCAAATGATTCATTTGTGGTTTATCCTTACATCTATAAAAAGCAAATAGATATCTATGCCGTGAAAGATTTTAAGTTGGTAAAAAGAATTAATGATGGTAAGCATTATCCCGAAATTATAGCTAATGACATTGAAGATATAACTTATCACTATCTTAATGTCTATGCGGGGAAGAAATATTTTTATGCTTTGTATGTCGGACATAAGGAGGATGATAATTTCTTAGGCAGAACTTTAGAGGTCTATGATTATGAAGGGAACCCGATAATCAAATATACATTTGATATAATTCCTTTTTATTTTGTAGTTGATGAAGAAAATGGATATATATATGCGACTAATGCACACTATGAAGATTATTTATTAAGGTATAAACTGTAATTTTGCGGACAGTATTTCTATTCCTCCGGTATTGCTGTCTGTCAAGAACGGGAAGATGTGATCTATACTTATTGATAGTATCAATTCGGAAGAGAACCTGGCTATTGCTATTGTTGATATAGATGATATCCGTTTTTACGGATCAGCCGATATTTTGGGTGCATGAATAGAACTGTTCCTGACTATTGTATTAACCTGTTCGTAGCATCTATATATCCAATACTACCCATCTATATTATTCTGAATTTCTCATCTGAAATTAATAAAAAAAGGTTTCCTTTGTCATGCGGATGAAACTCGAAGAGCCGGAAAATAGCGAGAGATCCAAAATGATGAAAAGTTGAACTCAAACATAAGAAACAATATGAGAAAAATTGGAAAATTAATTAGCTTGATGTGGGCGTTGAACGTTTGCATTGGTTGCCATGAGAAGCATGATGACAGCCTGTTTTTTAATGGAGAAATACAAACGATTAAAGACAGTGGCAAGGAAACGAAGAAAGTAGCCTTAAAGCCGGTTTTTCTGGATGGGACAAATTTCGGATATATTGCCGTATATGATTCTCTCATGTTTTTTATGAATCCTAAATTGCCGGATCGCTTCTACAATATATTCAATATAAATACGGGAGAAGAGATCGGTACTTTTTGTAACAAGGGAGGTGGCCCTGAAGAGGCCACCGCAGTTGGTCCTATTTCTCAATTTTTTGAGCGGGAAAATGAGCTGAAGACTTTGCTGTTCGCTCCTAATGAAGAAAAATTATTTGTTTGGAATATAACTCAATCCATCGCACGGGGTACTACGATTATGGATAGAGTGATTCCGTTTGCCTGGAGGGATGAAAATAGGGGAGCGTGCTATAATGAGATGTATCTTCAGGATGATAACACCCTGCTTGCCAGAGTGGACCCCGTGCCTTTAAGTGATGATGAGGCCACTTTGCTGTTTTATCAAAAGCGAACGCTGGATACAAATGAGGCATTGAAGAATTATTCTATTTATAAGCAGGCGATAAAAGAAGGAGAAGCGTCTCTTATTTCAGAGGCTTACTTTGCTTCGGCCGACGCCTTTAAGCCTGATGGGACTAAAGCGGTGCAAGTGATGGGGCATCTTCAGCAATTGAATATACTGGACTTTGAAACAGAACAGGTTGTAGGATATCGTATGGAAGGCGGAGAAAGCTTTTCGGCTCTCCGGGAAAAGACCAATATAAAGAACTATTATGTAGAAGTACAGGCTGACGATAATTATATATATGCGTTGTATTGGGGAAAGGATAGATGGGGAATGTCTGAAATTCCATATATTAATACGATTCATGTTTTTGACTGGCATGGTAGGTTGGTGCAGAAGGTGGAAACGGATTATGACATTGATAAAATGTTTTTGGATACGGTGAGAAACAGACTGTACATAACAAGGCCGAAAGCTGACGATATATTCTATTTGAACTTAGACGAGGTTGTCCCGTGAGTTCAATGTAGCTTGGGGATAAATCAATGCGAGGGGAACTATAATCCCGTGCTCTTTCAGTATCACTTTAAAAAAGATGCAGTGAAGTCACTGATGGAGAAATATAAGTTGTGATCGGATGTTTTTATTCTTTTTCTTTAAGCCTCCGCATACTGAACTCGCAACCGCAATATTGTTGATTGTAGAAGTCATGCTCTTTAAGAAGTTGATTTCGGCGGTCCTGTAATCCTCCTTTCCGCCAGTTCTGTTCCCAGAAGATGGTGCCGGGATAGAGAGCGGCAGCGCGACGACCTGCCAGATTAATCTGGTCGAGACTTTTCCAGCGGGAAGAGGCGAGGGTAGTGGTGAATAGCGTGAAACCATGCTCTGCGGCATAGCGGGCTGTTTCCGACAGGCGAAGAGTAAAACATTGCAGACAACGCCCCCCACGTTCAGGCTCATCTTCCATCCCTGACATGAAACTGCGCCAAAGCTGATAATCGTAATCTCCATCGATGAAATCAAGTCCGAGGGCTTTTACATAACGGATAGCTTCGGCTTTTCGGATATTGTATTCTGCCTGAGGATAGATGTTGGGGTTATAATAAAATACGGTGGGACGAATGTTGTTGGCGAGCAGACATTCGATAATAGCAGAAGAACAAGGTGCGCAACAGGAATGTAGCAGTACTTTGTCTTCGTTGTTTGGGGTTTCTATTTTCAACATAATCCTTTTTGTTTTTCTTTTAGGCGCGGATTACGCGAATTACACGGAAATTATTCCTTTCCGATTCTTTGAGAATCCGTATAGTCCGCGTAATCCGCACCTGAAATCCTTTATACTTTCAGTTTTATCTTAACCTTCACCAACAGTCCGGTCAATTGGACAATGATGAGGGAGAATATAAGCGATCTTAATAAGCCCGGAGCACCGGCGTTCAATAGCTCTGGATAATGCAAACCCAGCAATTGCTGCACAGCATACCATATGTAAGGAAGGATATAGCATGTCAGTGTAGCTGTTCCGGCAGGTTTGATAATATCGAACCAGGGCGTTTTGCCTTTCACATCCGTCAGCCAATAGAACAAGCCGAACAGCGGGAAGAATGCAGCCAGGCAATAAAACAACCAACTCGGGGTAGCCTGTATCTTGGAAATAATCCAGTGAGGATGCGAGCAGAGTGCAGCAATAAGCATGACAGCACCCAATACACAAAGAATCGTGATGAACTTACGCGGATGTTCCCGGTCAGCATATTTCTGCATCAGCAACGAAGTGAGTACACCCGACATACCGAATGCGTGCAGCGTCCAATCGCTGGGGATGAAAGGCAACAGTATGACGCGTAAACCGTATTCTTGTGGTATCAGACTGGAATGACTGATTACTGCAAGCAGCATAACTACCAGCCATGCTATTACATTCTTGCGTAGACTTTCGCGGGTAAACAGATAAATACCGGCACATACGACATAAGTCCAACCGATAAGTCCCAGAATGCCCCACCAACCCTGATGGAAAGGTTTTCCGTTTAAGTCTTTATATAATACGAGGAATGCCAGCAGGGCCACACCGAGCACCTTCATTGCGATGAATAGGTACTTTTTTGAACCTTCGGCCTTGGGATAGACCGCCCAGACCAGAAAGAAACCTATAACCATCAGTATGCAGAACCATTGATGGGAGATGCCGCCCTCTATGCCACCGGAGTTGAGTGAGAACAGTCCCATGGCAATCAGAGCCACCGTGCGCCAGAAAATATGAGCGATCACTTGCAAGGTAGTGTCTCCCTTTCGATAGCGGTTCTGGATAGCAAAGGAAACGGACATACCCATACAGAAGAGGAATGCGGGAAAGATTGTGTCGGAAAAACCCAGCATGTCTTCGTTCATTTCTGCATGTTTAAGCCAGTGGGGGATGTTTTTCAGACCGGGGATATCATTCACAAAGAGCATAAGGAACATAGTAAGCGCACGGAATACATCGACCGCCGCCACTCGTTGAGGTGTTAAGTTTTTCATTATAGAATACATTTGGGGGTTAATGCTGCAAATATAGGAAACAAATTTTTTATATTTGTCCCCTATGAAGATAAAACTGCTGATATTTCTAGGTCTGGCTTTAGTTGGCATTCACGGAATGTCGGCTCCGGCCGATGTTCCTGCAATGGATGGCTGGACTGATGCTTTGGACGTAGCCATCGGTAAGCACGAAGAATATGTGGCAGTGCGTGAAGCCCGTATTGAGGCGTTGAGGCAGCAATTGGTACAGGTCGGTTCAGAAACCCCGGAATTCTTCCGGCTGAATGCGGAAATGTATCAGGAATACAAAGCGTACATCTGCGACTCCGCCCTTTACTATCTGAGCCGTAACCTGCGCTGGGCGCAACAGCGAGGTGAGCAGGATGCGGCAGATGAAACCCGTATCCGGAGGGCGCATCTGATGTCAGCGGCAGGTATGTATAAAGAAGCTTCCGAAGATCTGGAAAAGATAAATCCCTCTAAACTTTCTCCCCGTTTGCTACCCGATTATTATGAATGTTACCGTCATTTATACAATGAATTGGGGGTGTATACGCAGGATACCTTCCGGCGCAGCCATTATTACGGTTTGTCTGTCGCTTATGGAGACTCTCTGATGCAGGTGCTTTCTCCTGCCTCTGCCCTCTACCTGGAACGTAAAGAGATGAAAGCCGCCAGCTCCGGTCAATTGGAGGAGGCTTTGAAGATGAATGATAGCCGTTTGGCGGGCATACGTCCCGATACCCCGGAATATGCGTTGGTCACTTACCACCGTTCCCAGCTTTACCGTAGTTTGGGAGACAGGCAGCAGGAAAAGTATTATCTGGCTTTGTCTGCTTTGACAGATGTCCGGCTGGCAATTACTGATCATGCTTCCTTGTGGACCTTGGCACAACTGCTTTATGAAGAAGGAGACATTGAACGTGCTTACCGCTACATTCGCTTCTCGTGGGATGAAACTAACCACTACAATGCCCGTAGCCGCAGTTTGCAGACGGCAGGTATTCTGTCGCTCATAGATCTTACCTATCAGGCTATGCAGGAGAAGCAGAACGACCGTCTGCTCTTTTATCTTTGGATGATCAGTATCCTGTCCCTGTTGCTGATTATGGCTGTCATCTGGATATATCGGCAGATGAAGCATCTTTCCATAGCCCGCAGTCATCTGGAACAGGCCAATGAACAGTTGCAGATGTCCAATCATATAAAGGAGGAATATATCGGCCGTTTCCTGAAACTGTGTTCTACTTATATCGACCGTCTGGATGCTTACCGACGCATGGTCAACAAAAAGCTTTCCGGCGGGCAAACGGAAGAACTGCTGAAGATGGTGCGCTCAAGAGATGTGCTTGACACTGATCTGAAAGAACTGTACGAGAACTTCGATACTGCCTTCCTTCATCTTTTCCCTGACTTTGTAGAAAAGTTCAATCAGTTGTTGCAGCCTGAAGAACGGATCATACTCCGCAAGGGCGAACTGCTGAATACAGAATTGCGTATTTTTGCCTTGATCCGTCTGGGTATTGATGATAGTTCGCAGATTGCCGAGTTTCTTCGTTATTCCGTCAATACAATCTATAATTACCGTGCTAAAGTGAAAAATAAGGCGTGCGTCTCGCGGGATGATTTTGAAATGTGTGTTATGAGGATACGCTAAACATACGCCATTTCTTTCCTGTTCATCCACTTTTTTACTTTCTCACCGCAAACTTATAGTCTTGTTATTTAGTCTGTTATCATTCCGCATGCTTTCATCTTATCCACATCTTGATAAACCGGAGGTGCATACTGTCTTTATCTTGCCTACCTTTGGGGAAGATTAATTAACCCTTGGAAAACATACCATGAACTTGAAACTACCTCTTTTATTAGGATGCTGTTTATTCGCTGCCATTACAGCTTGTGCCGAGACTTCCGCTTCATTGGACGAAAATGCGGCAGGAAAGAAGAAAGCAGATGTGTACATCACGACTGCCGACCGTCAGCAAAGCTTTAATCACACTACTCAGAAGCTCTCTAAAACTCCTGCGTTTGAATCCGTAATCACCCTGAATTCGAAGGTGAAATTTCAGGAGATGGACGGTTTCGGTGCTGCCGTAACCGGTTCTACCTGCTACAATCTGATGCAAATGACACCTGCCGACCGTGCGAAGTTTCTTACCGAAACTTTTTCGGATAAAGACGGACTAGGCTTCAGCTATATCCGCATTTCCATAGGCTGTTCCGATTTCTCGCTGAGCGAATATACCTGCTGCGATACGAAAGGCATTGAAAACTTTGCCTTACAGACGGAAGAGAAGGAATACGTGATACCTATCTTAAAAGATATTCTGGCGATTAATCCCACCATCAAGATACTGGGCTCTCCGTGGACATGCCCCAAATGGATGAAGGTGAATAACCTGGAGGAAAAGAACCCCTTCGATTCCTGGACAAGCGGACAACTGAATCCGGATTACTATCAGGATTATGCCACTTACTTCGTGAAATGGATTGAGGCATTTCGTAATGAAGGTATTGATATTTATTCCGTTACTCCACAGAATGAACCGTTGAATAGGGGAAATTCCGCATCTTTGTTCATGGGTTGGAAGGAAGAACTGGCCTTTGTGCGTGACGCTCTTGGCCCTGCTTTCAAGGCTGCCGGACTGGATACGAAGATTTATGCTTTCGACCATAATTACAACTACGATAACATGGCCGACCAGCAACAATACCCCGTTAAGATGTATGATGATGAAGTAGCCGCCGCTTTCCTGACCGGAGCCGCTTACCACAATTATGGCGGCAGGCGCGAAGAACTGAACAATATCCGACAGAAGCGTCCTGACAAGGAACTGATCTTTACCGAAACTTCTATCGGCATGTGGAATGATGGTCGTAACCTGGAGAAACGTCTGATGGAAGATATGCGTGAAGTAGCCCTTGGCACAGTGAACAACTGGTGTAAAGGTGTCATAGTCTGGAATCTGATGCTGGACAATGAACGTGGGCCTTGGCGTGAAGGTGGCTGCAAGACTTGTTACGGAGCCGTGGATATCAGTCGTGACGACTATAAAACAATGACTTACAACTCCCATTACTATATCATCGGACATCTGTCTACCGTAGTGAAACCGGGCGCTGTCCGCATAGAAAGCAAAGGCGTTGCAGAGAAGGGATTGATGTACTCTGCATTCGAAAATCCCGATGGAACCGTGGCTTTTGTGCTGTTGAATGAGGGTACGATGGAAGTTCGCCTGACGGTAACGGACGGAAAGAACTGTGTGGATTGTGTGGTGCCTGCCAAGTCTGTAGCATCCTATCGCTGGAAGAAATAATCTTATATTTAGAATACCATGTTGAAATCTATTTTAGTGGGTACATCCCTCTTGGCAGCTTCTCTGATGTTAGGGAGTTGCGGTGAAAAGGCAGAAAAAGCACAGGAACCTGCCGCATTTGTAACAATTCAAGGGCAAGATCTGATAAAGCCCGACGGTACGAAACTCTTTATCATGGGTACCAATCTGGGTAATTGGCTGAATCCGGAAGGATATATGTTCAAGTTCAGTAAGACGAATTCCCCCCGTTTCATCAACGAGATGTTCTGTCAGTTGGTGGGACCCGACTTTACCGCTGAGTTCTGGAAAGCGTTTAAGGACAATTATATCACCCGTGAAGATGTTCAGTTCATTAAGAATACGGGTGCGAATACAATCCGTCTGCCGTTTCACTATAAGTTGTTCACAGATGAGGACTTTATGGGGCTGACTGCCAATCAGGATGGTTTCGCCCGGGTGGACAGTGTGGTGGAATGGTGTCGTGAAGCCGATCTTTATCTGATTCTTGATATGCACGATGCTCCGGGCGGACAAACGGGAGATAACATTGACGACAGTTACGGCTATCCCTGGTTGTTTGAAAGTGAAACCAGTCAGCAGTTGTATTGTGACATCTGGCGCAAGATTGCGGAGCGTTATAAAAATGAACCGGTGATTCTGGGTTATGAGCTTTTCAACGAACCTATTGCTCCGTACTTCCCGAATATGGAAGAACTGAACGGTAAGCTGGAAGATATCTATAAAAAAGGAGTAGCTGCTATCCGCGAGGTGGACACCAACCATATTATCCTGTTGGGCGGTGCACAATGGAACGGTAACTTCAAGCCGTTTACGGATTCTAAGTTCGACGATAAGATAATGTACACCTGCCACCGCTACGGAGGCGATCCCACCAAAGAAGCTATCCAGAGTATTATTGATTTCCGTGACAAAGTGAACCTGCCGATGTATATGGGCGAAATAGGACATAATACGGATGAATGGCAAGCTGCATTCTGCCAGACTATGCGTGATAATAATATTGGCTATACCTTCTGGCCATATAAGAAGATGGATGGTTCCAGCTTCGTCGGTATTACTCCTCCGGAGAATTGGGCGAATATCGTTTACTTCTCCGAGGCTCCCCGCGCATCTTATAAGGAAGTTCGTGATGCTCGTCCCGACCAGGCAATGGCTCGCAAAGCCATGATGGATTTCATCGAGGCTTGCAAGCTGAAAAACTGTGTGGTGCAGGAAGGGTATATTAAATCGTTGGGAATGAAGTAAGAAGCTATTGTTAAATATTTAATCATGTGAGTCAGTAGTTGAGTTTGGTTCATAACAGTACAAAAAGAAACAAATTTAACTACTAACCCCATTATCCACTTATTTATATGAAGAAAGTATTATTCGGTTTCGCATTCGCTGTTGCTCTCCCGCTCTTTGCGCAACAGAAACCTGTATATCTGGATGCGAGCAAACCTATGGAAGTAAGAGTAGAAGATGCGTTGAAGCGGCTGACCGTGGAAGAAAAAGTAGCCATGCTGCATGCACAAAGTAAATTCAGCAGTCCGGGTGTACCCCGTCTGGGTATTCCGGAATTTTGGATGACGGACGGTCCTCACGGAATCCGTCCCGAAGTTCTTTGGGATGAATGGAATCAGGCCGGATGGACCAATGACTCTTGTGTAGCTTTTCCGGCATTGACCTGTTTGGCGGCTACATGGAACCCCGAGATGTCCATGCTTTATGGCAAAAGCATTGGTGAAGAAGCACGCTATCGTAACAAGACCGTTCTTCTGGGACCCGGTGTTAATATTTATCGTACTCCGCTGAACGGACGTAACTTTGAGTACATGGGCGAAGACCCGTACCTGGCTTCCCGTATGGTGGTTCCTTACGTGAAGGGCGTACAACAGAATGGGGTGGCAGCCTGCGTGAAGCACTATGCGCTGAACAATCAGGAAATCAACCGCCACACCACCAATGTCATAGTAGACGACCGTGCCCTGTATGAAATCTATCTGCCCGCTTTCAAGGCGGCCGTTCAGGAAGGTAAAGCGTGGTCTATCATGGGAGCTTATAACCTGTATAAAGGTCAGCATGCCTGCCACAACCAATATCTGCTGAACGATATTCTGAGAGGCGAATGGGGCTTCGACGGTGTGGTCGTTTCCGACTGGGGCGGCACGCACGATACTGATCAGGCTATTACAAACGGTCTTGATATGGAGTTCGGAAGCTGGACGGATGGTCTTGCCAATGGCAGCAGTAACGCTTATGATAACTATTATCTGGCTATGCCTTATCTGGAGCGTATCAAATCGGGCAAAGTAGGTACGAAGGAACTGGACGAAAAAGTACGTCGTATCCTGCGCCTGGCATTCCGCACTACAATGGATGTGAATCGTCCTTTCGGCTCTATCCTTTCTCCCGAGCATTACGAGGCTGCCCGCCGCATTGGTGAAGAAGGCATTGTGCTGCTGCAAAACAAAGACGGCGTATTGCCCATCGACTTGAATAAAGTGAAGAAGATTGCCGTTATCGGTGAGAATGCTGTGAAAATGATGACCGTAGGTGGTGGTAGCTCCTCCCTGAAGGTGCAGCGCGAACTTTCTCCGTTGGATGGCATCAAGAACCGCGTAGGAAACAAGGCGGAAGTTGTTTATGCCCGTGGATACGTAGGCGATGCCCGTGGCGAATATAATGGTGTGGTAACCGGTCAGAATCTACAGGATGACCGTACGCCTGAGGAGCTGATTGCCGAAGCCGTAAAGGTGGCTGCGGATGCCGACTATGTGATCTTCATCGGTGGGCTGAACAAGAGTAACAATCAGGATTGCGAAGATACCGACCGTGCTGGCTTGGAATTGCCGTACGGACAGGATGCTGTCATTTCAGCTTTGGCGAAGGCAAACAAGAATCTTGTAGTCATCAATGTTTCCGGCAATGCGGTAGCTATGCCCTGGATTGCGGAAGTTCCTTCTGTCTTGCAAGCTTGGTTCCTGGGATCGGAAGCTGGAAACTCAATCGCTGCCGTGTTGATGGGGGATGCCAATCCTTCCGGCAAACTGCCTTTCACTTTCCCTGCCCGTCTGGAAGATGTTCCGGCTCATAGCGTTGGCGAATATATCAGTCAGAGAAGTAAGGATGTGGTAGATATGAAATACAACGAAGGCATCTTTGTGGGGTATCGTTGGGCGGACAAGCAGAAGAAGGTGAAACCATTGTTCCCCTTCGGACACGGGCTGTCTTACACAACGTTTGCTTATGGCAAACCTGCGGCTGATAAGAAAGTAATGTCTGCCGATGATCAGATCAGTTTTACCGTAACCGTGAAGAATACCGGTGACCGCGAAGGACAGGAAGTCGTACAATTGTATATCAGTGATAAGAAATCCTCTCTGCCCCGTCCTGTCAAAGAGTTGAAAGGTTTCAAGAAAGTGAAACTGGCTCCGGGCGAAGAGAAAGAAATTACCTTCACCGTAGATAAAGAAGCTTTGAGCTACTTTGACGATGTCCAACATGTCTGGGTAGCCGAACCGGGTAAGTTTGAAGCTGTTATCGCCGCTTCGGCAGCGGATATCAAAGGGATCGTTCCTTTTGAATTGAAGTAATAACGTTATTAAGTTGACAAGAGGAAGGGCGTAGTCGCAAGATTACGCCCTTTATTGTTGTCAGTCAGGGAGATATAGACGCTTCGCCGGGTTTCTATTTGTTCCATTTAGTTTCTTCCTGTTGAAACAAAAGTGCCTTGCCTAAGGAACAAAAGTTTCTTCCTTGAGGAACAAAAGTTTCTTACCTAAGAAACAAGAGTGCCTTACCTAAGAAACAAAAATGCCAGTAAAGTGAAACGGATATTTCTTCATAATGGGGTGATACCGGATTAGTATCGCCTTCCGAGAGAAGAAAGCATCGGGCTTATTTCCAGAAGCTTACCACTCGTATTGCTCCACGTATTCGTCATATACGGGTTCTTCCTTTATTCCTCTTTTGAGAAACAGTTGACGGATGTATTCCTGTTCTTTGGGTTTAAGAAGTCGTTCCTTGCGGTAACAGCGGTAATAGGTGGTTCGGTTAAGCTCTGCCATAAGTTCTCGTTTGATGCCGAGGGCTTCTTTGTGCGGTACATTATCCAACAGGTGGGTGATGCCGAGTGCGAAACGTTTCTTTTTATCCGCCATGAAGTACGGGCAGGATTCTTTGTGCGAACTAAAATAGTTTGGATTTACAGTACTGATTACTGGGTAGTTGTCCGGGACATAGGCTGTCACCAGGTAGCGCATACATTTGGCGGAGTGTTTGCATTGCTTGTTGAGGCAGTGGAGGAAGGTGGCCGGTACCTCGCTGTAGTTAAAGTCGGGACTCATAATTGTATTCGTTTATAAGTAAATAATAGCAAAGGTAGTGTTTACTGGGGGAATAATCGCTCAGTCTGCAAGAAAAAGATGACAACTCATTTGTTTTATAATAAAGGCAAGACTATAAAGCATATAATGTAGTAATTAATACAAAATTGTCTTCTATGGAATTTCTTCCCTTTTCCTTTCTAATCGTGGCGAGGAGTGTGTATAGCCTGGGTGAGAATAGTAAAGTTGTATATTCTATCTTGTATTTATTGTATTTAATGATTATTTCTTGCTCTTTCTTATATTAAATAGTTTGGATTAATTTCTTTAGAAAGTTTCGGATATTGAAACAAATAAAATAAAAATATGCGGATAATGGAAATGCAAACTGATATTTTCTCTTTTTTCTTATTTTGGTCATTCTTATTGTGCATACTAGCATTATTAGTTGTGTGGCCTCTTTTTTAGTGCCTATAACAGAACTTGATACGATTTCCAGTCTTCTTTATTTCCACGATATTTGCAATCTGAGATTTTGTCCTTTTTCGGTTTGTTATTCAAGGTTTGAAGGGGATGAAGTCGGGATGCCGAAGCATGGAATAGATGGAGAGTGCAAAGATATAAAATGTTTCTTTAAAGAATGCTCTCCTTCATCAAAGTTTCACGGCATGAAATTGGATTTATAGAATGGTTTTAAAATAAAAAGAAGGAATAAATGAAGAAAATACTAGTCTGCATACTATTCATATTGGGTTTATTGTCGGTTGAAAGTAAAGCTCAAAAGGTTGCCGTAAAAAGTAACCTGCTTTATGATGCCACTACTACTATGAATCTTGGTCTGGAAGTTGCTTTGGCACGCAAGTGGACGCTGGATATCCCGGTCAACTATAATCCATGGCAATTTGATGAAGTTCGCTTTAAACATTGGGGTATACAGCCGGAACTTCGATACTGGTTCTGCGAAAGCTTTAACCGTACGTTCATCGGGTTGCATGCGCACTATGCCGACTTCAATGTGGGTGGATGGCCAGATTGGCCGTTAATCAGCGAGAATATGCAGAACATGCGCTATCAGGGACGTCTCTATGGTGGTGGGCTTTCAATCGGGCATTCATGGATATTAAAGAAGCGTTGGAGTCTTGAGGCTTCTATCGGACTGGGATATGCGAGAATTGAGTATGAAAAATACCCATGTACAACGTGTGGCACTAAGCTGAAAGATACCAGTAAAAACTATCTGGGTCCTACAAAAGCGAGTTTATCACTTATTTACCTAATTAAATAGATTGAGAACAATGAAAAGAAATATACAATTCATTGCATTGGCGATGATGGCTTTATACCTAAATGTGAACGAAGTTATGGCTCAGGAGCGTTCATACGACGGTACTATCAGGATAGAGCCTATGCGACTGGAGCAGTCGGGTGCTCTTCTTCATGTAGACCTGAATATCATTCTGGATGATGTGAAGGTGAAGTCTACTCGTGGAGTGGACTTTATTCCGCAACTGATTTCCTCTTCTAATACCTATGAGCTTCCTAGAATATCTATTAAAGGTCGGAATGAGTATCTGGCGTATGAACGGAGACTGTCGGTGATGAGCCGGAGGGAGAAAGAAAGTTATAGGCTTCCTTATCTGGTAGAGAGAAACTCTAAGAAGAAAAGCGGTGTCCTTCATTACAGGTATTCATTACCTTATGAACCTTGGATGGCAGATGCTAAACTGAATGTACAGCGTGACGAATGTGGTTGTGGTGAAAGTACCCTGATGAATGTAGAATATGCTTTTGATAAGGTTACTCTTGAGCGTATGTTGGTGCCATATGTCATTACTCCTTATTTGTCGTACGTAGAACCAATGGTAGAGGAAATAAAGAGTCGTGATGTGCAGGCTGAATGTTTCCTGGACTTTGTAGTGAATAAGGTGGATATTCGTCCTGAATACATGAATAACCCTAAGGAATTGGCTAAGATACGAGCCATGATTGATGATTTGAAGAATGATGTGAATGTGAACGTGAAACGCCTGGATATCATCGGTTATGCTTCTCCCGAAGGAACATTAGAAACCAATAAACGTCTTTCCGAAGGTCGTGCTATGGCATTGCGTAACTATCTGGCTACGCAGTATGATTTCCCGAAAAACCAGTATCATATCCAGTTTGGAGGTGAAAACTGGGAAGGACTGGTGAAGGCACTTGACACCATAGAAATGGATGATAAGGCCGAAGTGTTGGATATCATTGCAAATATCCCGATTGAAAAGGGAAGGGAAACTACATTGATGAAATTGCATGGTGGTGAGCCATATCGATTCATGTTGAAGCATATTTTCCCGAGTCTGCGTGTTGCGATCTGTAAAGTGAGTTATGATATTAAGAACTTTAATTTGGAGGAGGCGAAAGAAGTGATAAAGAGACGTCCTCAGAATCTGAGTTTGAATGAGATGTTTATGGTGGCTAATACCTACCCGAAAGGTTCACAGGAGTTTATCGATATTTTTGAAACTGCTGTCCGTATCTATCCGGGAAGCGAAATTGCTAACATGAATGCGGCTACCGCGGCTCTTTCTCGGAATGATTTGGTTTCTGCGGAGCGCTATCTGGAAAGAGTGAAATCGGAAGATTACTCACCTGAATATAATAATACAATGGGAATATTATTATTAATGAAAGAGGATTATGAATCCTCTGAGAAGTATTTAAAGATTGCCAAAGAATTAGGATTGGATGTAGCCAAGGATAATTTGGATGAATTAGCTAAGAAAAAGGCTAATGCTGACGAGATCAAGAAAAAGGGTAAATAGCATAACTGATAAGCAGGAATCGAAAAAGGTTCGCTGTATAGCATTTTGTAAGACTTCCTAATTATTAGAATAGGGAAGTAGATGAACTAAATTTTAACTTTAATGCTTTGCTCGACCTATATAGATAAAGGTAAAAGTGAAGACATTGAAAAGATGAGAAAAAGAAAATTATATGTTTCAGATTATAAATATATTAGAGGCTAATTTGCAGGGTGTATGGAGGGGAAGCCGATTTAAATTCTCTCTCTGTATGGCGTTTGTGGCATTTCTGTCATCATGCATTTTTACCGATGATATATATGATGACAATGAGGCGATGGTTACCCTGGAGTTTAGGAATCTGGCCGGAACGATACTTGGAGATGGTCTGGACAATAGGATCGAGACTCTTCGTATTCTGGCTTTCGACCCGATATCTGGTGAGTGTCTCCATAATAAGTTATTCTATGCCAATGAAGGTGATATTGTCAGTCTGCAGGTTAAGGCTGATACTTATAAGTTTGTATTTGTGGCCAATGAGCCGAATCCGGACGTCTCTCCATTGAATTTTGTTACTTATCGTTCTGAGTTGGATGGAGTTACTCTCTCTGAATCGGATATAAACTCTGTGTCCCTGATACCGATGGTACAAGAGGTAGTTGGTGTCGAAGTGAGTCAGACTCAGGCAACCATAACAGGTGATGAGAATTATCCTGACGGTAGCACTTATAATCCCCTGCCGTTAAAGCTTCGCCGCCTGGCTTGTCGGGTAGATGTGGTATTGGAGGCGGATGAAGATTTGGATGCCTTGTTTACCGGCGTTATTTTCTCTAATGTGCCTGTCGGAGTGTCCTTACTGGCTAAGGATAATAGTTCTTTTGATAGGACTTTATCTCGTTCCTTTACTTTAGCTAATGATCCTGGTTATTTTGAAAACGTCGCCCTCACTTCTGAACAGGTGGCTAAGGGTATTGTTTGGGCTAAAAGAATACCCAGAGTTATCTTGCCTTTTACCGATTTTACTCCCACTGATGATGAAGATATGGCTGTCGTTTTTACAGTTAATTCCGACGGATGGCGCAATCCTTCATGTAAGTTGAAGATATTGACAATTGGTGATGATGGGGGTAGTGTTACGGCGGATAACTACTCTATCCCTTCTAATTCTTACCTTTCGCTGGCTGCAACTATCCGTACGTTAATGGAAGTAGAAGCTGTCGTGACCGAATGGGGAGAATCAAAGAATGACTGGCAGATGCAAGATCGCTATCTGAATGTATCTCAGACCGTGGCGAATATCACTGATTACAATGGTGCACGTGTCACCTTTTCATCGAATATGCCCCAGGTGAAGGTTCTGCCCGGTGTATATAAAGGTTCCGAAACGAATCCTAAGGTGACTGAAGAAATTTTTAATGACTTGGTGTTGAAAGACGGTGATGCTTCCTCCGTTAGTGGTACTAAGACAACATACAGCACTTCACGTTTTTCTTACACATATGATTCCGCTACGCAGACGGGTATCGGATACATAGATATATTGGTGGATGAATACAATCAAATAGGTACGCAGGATTTTCGGTTGATACTTTCAGCCGAAGATAATTACGGTGGTAAACTACAGCGTGAAATTACAGTCAATGTTTCGCAATATGGTAACCGGTATAATTATTTTGAATTATATGGCAAAGGATATGTTGGAGCTTTTTTCCGTTACAATGAGACTGGAGAGCGCGTTATCATCGGACAAGTAACGAGGGTTACGAAAGCGGGATGGACAAATCTCCATCTTACTGGTAGCCGGACTAGTGGTACAGATTGGGGTGAAGTCGATGATCTGGGCGGCTGGAGAGCTGAGGTATTGGAAGGTGATGAATGGCTGGTTATAAGTTCTACCCCCAGTTTTGATCCGGTTATCGGTACCGATAGCCCGGGAAAGTCACAGAATTTTCCGGTACGTACAAATGAATACAAATCGGAAGAGGATGGCACGTATGTTCAGGGAAGAGGAAGGATTTATTTTAGGATAGGCACTACATCGACATTGACCAGTGCAGACTCTGATCCCAGATATGGTGTGATACGTATAAAATATTGTGCAGGTACATACGTTAAAGATGATCATTATATATATGTTCGTCAAGGGGAGGCCGATGCTTATATCTATCAAAACAATGAATATTCTCGGAAAATATCTCCGTTCAACTTGACTGCACGAGAGTATCGAAACAATCCTGCGACTACTGATATTCCTCAGCTGAAATCGCAGTATGGAGGAGATGCGCTTGGGACAAATTATGGAACATTTGTAGAATTCCCAAGTCAAGCCGGAGCTATGTTTCAGTGGGGGCAGAATAGAATTGATAAACCCTATACGAATTATTACCGCAGAGCATATAACCCGTCGAATGATGCGGTGGTTGGTGGTGATACTGGTTGGTTTATGTCTGAATTACAATTCTACGGGGCAGGTAATGGCTCTAAAACCCCAATATGGGATGAGAAACCTGATACAGGTGGAGATGAGACGGTTTATGACTATAATTACAAAGCACAGTTTGAACTCTGCCCGAAGGGATATCATACTCCCTCTGACGGTCCTACGAATCAGTTGGCCTATAATGGTCCTTATCCGAATATTTATGCGACAGGCGGAACTTATTCAGGTAAATTTGTGGATGTCAATCATCTGGGAGATGTGGACGAAGATTATGATATCGGTACCATACCACATTCTGAGTATAGCGCTCAGATTGCTTTTTCCGAACTTAGGCAATCTTTATTCAAGACTCCTCTTAGCGGATCGAACAACGTGGTACGTGTGATAAATAATGATGTTAGTACTGATTACTGGGTTTTTAATACATTCGGGCGTACCGATTATTCGGTGATTAATAATATAGATGATGCAGATGGATCTCAAAATGAGTTTGAATCGATCGTTAATAATTCTGTTAATTACACTATTGGGTATTATGCTGACGGGTTCTTTGACCGCAGACCAATGAAAACTAAAAAAGGTGCCGGAGATATTATTGATTTTGCTGTATCTGTTGATAATGCCGAAATAGCTTATCGTGGTATCGTAATATTCAATAATGTAACTAAAGCTTCCGTATTCTTTCCTATGCCTGGTCGAAAAGCTGCTGGGTGGGGGGCATTGCAGGAACCAGGGAACAGGGGCTATTATTTAACAGCTTCATCAGGGCCGTCCAATTATAATACTTCCCAGTCCGTATGGAAGATGTCAGTGGGAAAATTCCCGCCTCTGGGCTTCCAATATCGGTTACCAAATTATGGCGAAAGCCTCCGCTGCGTTAAAAATGATGAGTAGTCTGTAGCGTATGAAGAAGAATTTATTACATATCGGCATATGGATCCTTATGACACTTTTAGTGTTCATGGGGTGCGAGCCTCCACAAGTCTTGGATGGACTGGAGGTTGGGGACGATAAGGTGAAGCTGGAACTGACGTTACAGACGAATCCTTATCAGTTGCCCCTTGCACCGCAGACGAGGGCGAATGGCGATGATGTGATATCAACGATATGGTTGCTTGTATTTCGAGGCAATGACGCCAACGCCACATTCGTGGAAGCCGTATTGGCTGAAAGTGAAGGGGGAAAGTCATATGTGGAGATTACCAGACAGACAAGTGCATGTCAGTTGCTGGCATTGGGTAACCCGCAGGGTCAATTCTATGCTAATGGGATTGCTTATGACTTTACGAAAGCCAATTTGGAGACTGTACTTACAAATATGCCACTTGCCCTGGCTAGTGAAACATTACTGACTGTACCGCTCAATAATCCGCAAACTACGTTGCCACTTGTCAGTAATCCCATTCCTATGAGTGGATTGGTTAGTATGAGCCAGATTAGTTTCGCGACTGCCATACCTCCGATTAGTATGAAACGTGCGGTAGCTGAAGTCATAGTCAGAAACACTGATGCTGCTTTTACATTTCTCGGGATTACTACACTGCTCAGTACGCCTAAACAAACGCAATGGTACAATATCGATGGTTTGCTTGCTTATAATACCGGAAGTAGTAAACTGGTGGATTATAAGATTGATGCAAGTTATTCCTCAGATTTTCTGGCAGCAGTGGATATGGGCGGGAATGTACAGAGCACAGAAGATAATCCGGTGAGAGTATTTGAATCGGACGCTGATGCCAATGACACTTATTTGCTTATCCGTGGGACGTGGAAGGGAGAGACGATGTACTATAAAATGAGGATTGTGGATTCTGGTAAGAATCCTTTGAATCTTGAACGGAATACGGTGTACACACTTACCATCACGAGGGTTAATGCTCGCGGTTTTGCTACAGTAAGGGATGCACTTGCGGGAAAACCATCAAATACTGCTCTTGATTTCGTTATAACGGTACAGGACAACTGGAGTTATGAAATATCGAGCAACAATGAATATTATATAGGTGTCTCTAACTCTCATTTAGAGCTTTATGCACCGGGTGGTACAACGCAATATACGGCTTTCACATTGGTTACAAACTGTAATACTCAATTTGTCGACCGTAAGCATATCCGTTCGTTAACCTCAGGCCTTACGATTGTGTCGCCCACATCGGATTCATATGGAGCTGTGATACCACTGGGGACCACAACTCCTTTGGAAGTTAAGGTTACGGTTACGTCTGCTTTTAAAGAAGGGACGTTGGAAATACATTTGGGTAGCATTAAGAAATACATTACAGTGCGTAGGAGAGACCGTGTGGCGGTAGGAACCACGATCAGTAGTAATTTCAGCCTCAATGCCTCTGCTTATTATGCTTCTGCTTATGTAGAAGGTTACCCAATGACCGATGGAACAGGATACATGAATAACAGTACTCCGACATCAACGCCGAATACAGCCAATTGGCTACAGCTTTCACCTGGTGGGCAAGCCATTCGCAACGATCCGCATCACGTCTATTCCGATACGGGATTGATAGATTTGCATGTGGTAAGTGCTACTTCGGAGACAGGGACGGTATATGTTTCTACTGGAAAGACTGAAATGCAGCGGATTAAAGTTATAGTTACTATGTAAAAAGAGGAGGTTATTAGAAATACATTTAAACCATATGATTAAAGATGAGAAAAAACAAACTAAATATTTATTAACTTTTAAAACAATTGGAACAATGAAAATGAGAAAGTTTTTTGCATTAGTTCTTACAGGAGCACTATTTGCAGCCTGTAGTACGGATGACATGGTCGAAGTCGACAATGGCGTGATAACGACGGGTGAAAAGGATGCTTGGGTGTATCTGAATATTGTGACTGCAAACGGTTCAATGACTCGTAATCTGAATGGTATACAGAACGGTACTGATAAAGAGTCGAAGGTTACAGATGTAATGGCTATTTTCTTTGACGGGCATGTTGACGATCATGGAACAAATGCATCGGCTGCTAATCCTAACGTTGTTAATGTAGGTACAATGATTCTCGGGACTCCAGGACAACCGTCGGGTGCGCAAGGTGCTGCTTTTGAAATTAGCAAAGATGCTAAGTCGATTCTGGTTATCGTTAACCCAACAGCTAAGTTTAAGGCACAAATAAACTCAAAAACAAAGTTTGCTGAAATTAATGCTGCTATAGCTGAAGACATTGCTGATGTGGCTAAAGATGATAATTTTATGATGACTAATGCAAAAGGTGCTTTGGAACCGTCTGATGCGGATGGAGTAGGTGAAACACTGAAAACTTACCCGACTGCCGGGGCTGCAGAGGGCGCTCCATTGACTATCAAAGTAGACCGTGTTGCCGCTAAGATTCGCGTATACAATGATGTTGACGTGGCTACGAATACTCTGGAAGTTTCCGATTTTGGTTGGGTAGAAAATGCAACGAACAAGAAGTATTTCCCGATTTCGCAGAGAATTGCAACATGGAATGAGGATCCTGGAAATACTGGTGATGGTGCACTTGGAACATTCCGCGCCCCTTATGACCAATATAAGATCGGATCTTATCGCGTAGACCCGAATTACCTTGCAGGAAAAAATAGTAACGCATTTACTACTGCAGCTTATACGGACGAATATAATGCCATTGCCGATGGTGGAGCTATTACTGACGCAACTTGGTCAAATGGAGGAAATGCTGGTACTTGGAGGGGTTCCGCTACTTCTGCTTATTGCTTGGAAAATACCCAAGTCGCTGAAAAAAACAGTCATGCTTGGACTACGCATGTGATTGTTAAAGCGAAAGTCTATCCGAAGACGATCCCTTCGGGACCAACAACAATAAATTCATCGGATGGTGATTATACGAATGATGTAACTCTTAACGGTACTCAAGATCTGATTGCTTACGGTAGTGGCATTTATACTTATACCACTTATCTGAATTTCGTTTATGAGGAACTTGTGGGTTATTTTATGTCTCCTGATGAAAGTTCATATTCAACTCCGTTTACCGATGCATTGAATGCTTTCCTTGCGGGGAATGCTGTAGCTATAACGGGAACCAGGGGAGATTCTAAAGCAGGGGCAATGGTTACGGCTGATGGTCTTAGAACTGCGTTCGCAGGTAAAACCTTGGCTGCTGGTACAGTGGGGACATTCAAGTATTATGCTGTGAGCACCAGTTATTATAAGATTATGATCAAACATGACGATACAGCCGCTGCCATGAATGCATTGGGAGAGTTTGGCGTTGTTCGTAATTCGGTTTATGATGTTCGCATCGGTTCTATCAGTAATCTTGGTTATCCGGAGATTCCGGGTCCTGATGAAACCAAAGATGAAGAGGATAAAGCATGGTTGTCTGTTAAGATAGACATCAATCCATGGACTTGGTACACTCAGACTGAGCACCTGTAATCTTTACTGTAACATTAAGCAGTGGGAGATATTCCCACTGCTTATTATTCTCGATAGAGTTTCCCGGAGCTTATCAAAACCGGATTTTTATTCAATGTGCCGAAAGAAAATGACGAAGAAAAGTTTCATATATCCATTTACTACTCTCATGACGGCAGCCATCGCATGGATGATGGTTTCTTGTAGTTCGATTCATGAGGATTTGCCGGAATGCGACCTGCAGGTTGCTTTCAAGTATGATTATAACATGCTTTCCGCAGATGCGTTTCATACGCAGGTGGAACGAGTGGAACTCTATGTGTTCGATGAGAATGGCATTTTCCTTTTTAGTCGTAGCGAAGAAGGTGATGCACTGAAGACGGGTAACTTTCGTATGACGCTTAACCTCGATCTTGGTAAATACATGTTGATGGCATGGGCTGGAGCAGGTGTTAGTGATTCTTATTCTCTCACATCCTTTGTTCCTGGAAGTTCAAAACTGACGGATATAAAACTGCAACTCAAACGGGATGCTTCGTGTATCATCGACCGGAAGATCGGTGATCTTTGGTATGGTGAGATAATGGAAGTGACACATACCGGAGCCGGACAAACTGCAACTATCAATTTGATACGTGATACCAATAATATACGTTTTGTCTTCCAAGGAGCTACACCCGACTGGCAGATTGATGCGGATGCCTATACTTACCAATTGATTGAATCCAACGGATATCTTGATTACGATAACTCACTGTTGGATGATGACAGATTGAGTTACGAGCCTTACTATATAAAACAAGGAAATGAATCACTGGTAACAGTCGAAATCAATACACTACGTCTTATGGCTAACATGGAGACCCGTTTCACTGTGACACATAAAACCACTGGAATAAAAGTCTTCGATATAAATCTGATTGATTTCCTGGCTATGACTGAAATGGAGCGTTATAAATGGGAAGCGCAAGAGTATTTCGACCGTCAGTACGAATTTGTAATTGTGTTTTATTTTAACGGAAGTCCTGGCGAAACAGGACCATGGGTATATACTATGCTGGATGTCAATGATTGGACTTGGTATATTCAACATGAATAGTTCACTGTATACAGTCAGCTCATTAATTTGAAATACTATAAAACCTATATATAAACAACCGTTGGCGAAGTTAAATGTGACATATTTAACTTCGCCAACGGTTGTTTTATGAATATCATGGATGCTGCTCTTTCTTATAATACATCAATAATATTCCTCTGTTTCTCAATGAACGCAATCCTCTGTGCTTCTCCACTTCCCGAAATCAGTGTGGAGTGCCTTTTTAAAGACTGTATCCAGTTCTTTTGCATCTGGCAGATTTGGGGACTTTGTGAGTCCATCGAATTGATAGAATACACTCTGAAAAGGCTGATCTGATAATCCTTCCTGCTAACATAACTGTATGTTGCTTCAAAATCAATGTTCGACAGGTAGATGTATAATTCATGTCCTTCACTGAATTCTCCTTTAATCGATAAATTCTCCAAGTCGGTTAGTAACTGTTGCAATTCATTTTTCAGATACATGACATCTGACGTGGATATCAGGTTCAATCCGGCAAAGTACTTTATCTCTTTCACGACAGACTGAAAAACATTACTGTCCCATACAAAGTAGGTTTTTCCTACCTTTCTGATGCTTTCACTTAGCTTTTTATGAGCGTTGATGATCTTTTCAGGCACATGCATATCGCTTAGGGAAGCGGGCGTTTTCATTTTCCCATTCTGATAGATCCATCGGCATATACGGAATTTTGAAAGATATTCATAGGAAGAGTAGAGAGTGAAAGGAGCCGTGTTGGTTGCGGAATACAATTCGCTGTTTTCATCTCCGTTTACAAGCTGGAATATACGCAGATAGCGTTCTACAATCTCATAGTAGCTTTCCATCAAGTTGGGTGAATGGAGCAGATTCAAATCAAAAGTGACCCGGTTGGATAAGTGGTTTCCAATAATCTGATCGATAGAGATACCCAGATTATGGGAAATGACGGCTATTTCATCAAAGGTGAATGCAACTTCTCCTCGCAGCCTGCGATAAACCGCTTCTTTTCCCATATATAATGTATCCGTCAGATAATTAGCTAAATTATGTCCCGGAGGAATTCTCTCTTTCATTTGATTAATCAACTCTTTTACAATATAGTTCTTTGTCATAGCCTTCTTCTTTTTTATTAATAATCAATTATCATAGAACGTTTTGTGACTTATACAAATATAGAACTTGTATATGAAACTTCTATGTATGATTTCATGTGTGCAAGGCGGAGTTATTTTCTGTTTGAAAAGAATGCTAAGGGAAATAGCTGAAACGTGAAAAAAAACAGATAGTCGGTCTATCTGTTTTCAATATAGGATAAATATCTTTGGATATATTTCATTATTCGAAAGAAAGCACTACAATGTGCTGATGATTTCTCGCTGCTGCTTAAAGAACTGAATGCGTTGCATCTCGCCGCTTTCGGATATCAGGGTTGAGAATTTCTTTAATGATTGAATCCACTCCTTCAATCCGCGGAACATCTCGGGATCCTGTGTCGTAATGGAGTTGATGGAATAGATGCGGATCAGGCTGAGTTGCGTGGAACTTGTCTCCAGATAACTATAGGTTGCTTCGAAGTTGATATTCGAAATATAGATTCTGACGTCGTTGCCTGCTTTGCTTTTCCCTCGGGCGGCCAATGCTTCCATTTCATCTATCAATACGAACAATTCTTCCTTCAGGAGATTCTTATCTTCATCCGTAATGAGGTGGATACTGCAAAAGTATTGGATATCCGTGACCAGATGGCTGAAAATCATATTGTCCCAGATGTAATCTACGGAATGGATATAAGAAACCATTCGGGCGTATTCCTTTTGTTTATCTACCACATTTTGCGGAATATCCATTTCTTCAAAATGCTTGCACCGGATATTTTCATTCTGATACATCCATTTGAACAGGCGGAATTTGGAGAGCATGTCATAATGCAGTGAGAGAGTCTGGGGAATGATATTGGATGAAGTTCCAATTTCCGAGTTCTCATCTTCCTCGACTGCATGAAACAGTTCTACCTGCTTTTCCAACATGGAGTAGTAGGTTTCGAAAGGCTTGTTACTACCCACTATATTCATATCGAATACAGCGTTGTTCTGGAAACTTACGCCTATCATTTTATCTAATGATATACCCAGTTTTCTGGATATAATGGCGGCTTCGGCCAGTGTGAAGGGTACTTCACCCCGCAGCCGACGGTATATAGCTTCTTTGCCTATATAAAGAATGTCCATTAAAGTATTGGCTAGATTGTCTTTGGATGGGAGTTTCTCTCTGACGGCATCAACTAATCCTGTGTTTAACTCGTTTGTTATCATAATCTTCTGTGTGAGTTAGAGATTTGTCTATTGTCTATTTAACACTTTTCGAGGGCTACTTGTTTCGGAAATCGTAACATTTCTTTTTGCAGGTACCCTATTTCCGAAAAAAGTGCCGGAGTTTGTTCAGCTCGTCAGATATAGAAAACCCGGATGTTTGATCTTTCTTTTTCTTGCCACAAAAGTATATGCATTGTGGTGTAATTTTGTAATGCAGTTAAGAGGCTGTTATTACTAACTAATAAGGAATAGAATAGATGATGAAAGATAGAAAGAAAATGGCGGCTGAGCTACATCATAGGAAGCAGGAAGGAAATGGAACTTCGATGATTTTCGGAAGAAAGGTTCCTGTTATTAAGGAAGTGTACGATCCGTTGACGGGTTTGCGTAATGGCACGATTACTCCGAATGCTCCGGTCATTATTACAGGTGAAAACCTGTGTCTATCTTCACTTGGAACTATTTACCTGGGTCTTTCTCCCGTCTCCGATAAGGGCACATTGATACATGTTAAAAGAGTGTTTAAGTATACCGACACAGAGGTGTTGGTGATCCTGCCTAATTTGGAGCCGGGAGAATACTCCCCGGTAATGATGATTCATACTGGTGATAAGGTAGATTTTACCTATACGTTGCCGGTATCGTGGAAGGTGCTTGATGAAAGGTATGTGAACCTTTTTGTAAGAAGAAGCTGTAGCGATTTGATTTGATATTCTTTAAGCTTGGAATAAAAACATAGAGGTATTTGAACGTTGAATATGAAAAAAGCGTATCTTTTGAAGGTGAACAAGTGACATATAGTATTGTGTATATGTCCTCCTTCCTCTTTTTATCTTGTGAATGCGGAGTTCTTTAGGTGGCTCCGCATTCTTTTTAGGTTCTGATTCGTACAGAAGTGAAACTCGTTACGCTTTATTCCGGACAAAAAGTAACCGGAATGATTCTTTTAGTGACAGAGGCTTTTCCGAAAATATCCGAAATAGACTCCGGATGCATAATATGAGGAATATACATCCATGTTTTTTGCATAAAACAAGCTGTATATGCAATATGTATGCAAGAAACTATACTTCTTTCACAAAGGAACTATGGATGGGACGCGAACAATCTATAGATGGGACATGAATAATCTATATATCTGATGCGAACTATCTATAGATGGGAGACGAACGGTCTATATATGGAAGACAGACCATCTGTTTTCAGCTTACAGACCGTCTGTTTTTCTTTTATTAGAGTTGTATGTATTTCTGTATTGAGCTGTCAGCCAGTGAAATGCCGATATTCGCTCGTTTCTTTTTGTTCTTCCCTGCAACGGGACGGAAATATGGCATTCTCGTTATGTATAAAAAGCAAAGTGTCAAAATGAAACTATTGAATAGGTAGAATAATATAAATTCACCGATAGAATAGTTTATAATTAGTTACGGGCTACAGGCACGAATGATAGGTGCCTTGTAGCCCGTAATTAATAGTATGGACGCGTCAGGTGGTTGAGACTGCTTAATGGGAATCCTTAAGGATAGACTTTGCGATACCCATTTCCAGTCCGCGCAGTTCTGCCAGTCCGCGCAGGCGGCCGATGCAAGAGTAGCCCGGATTGGTTTTCTTCTTCAGGTCGTCCACCATCTGATGTCCGTGGTCGGGACGCATGGGGATGGATACTTGTCTCTTCTGTTGCAGTTCGAGGAAAGCTTTCATGACGTGATACATATCCACATCACCTTCCAGGTGGTTGGCTTCGTAGAAGTTGCCTTCTGCGTCACGCTGTGTGCTGCGGAAGTGGACGAAGTTGATACGGTCACCGAATTGCTTCATCATGCCTTCCAGGTCGTTGGAGCTGCTTACACCGAGCGAACCGGTGCAAAGACAAAGTCCGTTGCTCTTGTTGGGAACGGCATCTATCAGTGCCTGGAAATCGGCAGCGCTGCTCATAATGCGCGGCAGGCCGAGGATGGAGCAGGGGGGATCATCCGGATGGATAACCAGCTCTACACCGGCTTCGTCGGCAACCGGAGTGATTTCCTGCAAGAAGTAAATCAAGTTGGCACGCAGCTTTTCAGGTGTGATGTCTTTGTAGCGGTCGAGTTCCTGCTGGAATTGCTCCAGTGTGAAGCTCTCTTCCGAACCGGGCAGTCCGGCAATCATGTTGCGGATGAGCAGTTGCTTGTCGGCATCCGTCATTTGCTCAAAACGAGCTTTGGCCTTGGCCTTCTCTTCGTCGGTGTAGTCGTTTTCGGCGCCGGGACGCTTCAGCAGGAAGAGGTCGAAGGCGATGAAAGCGGCACGTTCGAAACGCAGGGCGCGGCTGCCGTCGGGCAGTTCGTAAGCGAGGTCGGTACGCGTCCAGTCCAGTACAGGCATGAAGTTGTAGGTTACGATGTTCACGCCACACTTACCGAGATTACGCAAGCTTTCTTTATAATTATCGATGTATTTCTGGAAATCTCCTGTCTGAGTCTTGATATGCTCGTGTACAGGCACGCTTTCTACTACTGACCAGCGCAGACCGACAGCTTCGATCATTTCTTTGCGCTTCATGATTTCTTCTACAGTCCACACTTCACCGTTCGGGATGTGGTGCAGGGCGTTCACGATACCGGTTGCTCCGGCTTGTTTGATATCCCACAGGCTGACGGGATCATTAGGACCGTACCAGCGCCAGGTTTGTTCACATAATATCATAATGAATGGGTTTATGAGTTAGTATTAGATAGAGAAGGCGTCAAAACCACCGTCTACTACCGACAGGGCACCTGTCACGAAGGAGGAAGCATCACTGATGAGGTAGTGAATGGTTCCGAACAATTCTTCCGGTTCAGCAAAGCGTCCGCATGGGGTGTGGGCGATGATAGTCTTTGCACGGTCCGTATAAGATCCGTCCGGATTGGTCAACAGGGCACGGTTCTGGTTGGTCAGCAGGAAACCCGGAACGATGGCGTTTACACGGAGTTCAGGACTGAATTTGGTGGCTAGTTCCGTTGCCATATAGCGGGTGTAGTTGGCAATGGCGGCTTTGGCGGAACCATAACCTACCACGCGTGTCAGAGGACGCAGTGCTGATTCGGAACAGAAGTTTACGATCACACCTTTCTTATTCTTTGCCATAACATCTACAAATGCCATGGTAGGCAGAATGGTACCGAAGAGATTGAGGTCAACTACTTTCTTGAAAGCGTCTACATCCAAGTCGAGTACCGTCTTGTCCGGAGCAATGGTGGCGCCGGGCATATTACCGCCGGCAGCGTTCAGCAAAATGTCGATGGTGCCGAAACGTTCCAGGATGGCTTTCTTGTTTTCTTCCAGTATTTCCTTGTTCAGAACGTCCGTTACCAGGAACAGGGCTTCCGTCTTCTGGTTGAGCTCTGCTTCCAGTTCTTTACCGATTTCTTCTACACGGTCGAGAATTACGATTTTTGCGCCTTGCTCAGCGAGGTAGTTGGCAATACTTTTACCCAGAATACCGCAACCGCCGGTGACGATAATCACTTTGTCTTTAATGTCGAATAAGTTTTTCATGTCTTTTTCTTTTATAAAATGATTCTAATATCTCTGTGCTACAAAAATAGTGGAAAAGTAGTTTGCTCACCATACAAAACGTCTCAAAAAGATGAACTACCGTCTCAAAAAGTTCTAATTATTGCTTAAGAGCCTCTTTTCTTGCCAATGCTTCCAGATAATAATAGTCGGCATAGTTGATGGGCACATCAATTTCATCACCTCCCGGATGGTGTCCGGTGGAATGGAGGAGCAGGAAGCCATAAGTTGTTCCCGGCTCGGCCTGATAGTGCCGGTTGAGGCTGTCCACTATCTTGTCGGCAATGCTTTGGTAGCGGTTGCCATCTTCTGCTGAAACGTAAGTGCGGAGTTCATACAGGGCGGAAGCCATGATGGCGGCAGCCGAGGCGTCGCGGGGAATGTCGGGGATGCCGGGAGCTTTCATGTCCCAGTAGGGAACCAGGTCTTCCGGCAGGTTGGGCAGGCCGAAAAAGAAATCTGCAATGTGGCGTGCCTGTTGCAGGTATGCGGGGTTTTTGGTGAAGCGGTAACACATGGTATATCCGTATAGTCCCCATGCCTGTCCGCGGCTCCAGAAGGAATCGTCGGCATAGCCTTGTGCGGTTTGTCTGGCGCGTACTTCGCCGGTTTCCGGATCGTAATCTACTACGTGGAAAGAAGAGTAGTCCGGGCGGAAATGATTCTTCATAGTTGTATTGGCATGATTTACGGCAACCTTCCAGTAGATGGAATCTCCGGTTTCCTGTGTAGCCCAGAATAGCATTTCCAGGTTCATCAGGTTGTCGATGATTACCGGAAACTTCCATTTATCGCGATTATGATCCCACGAACGGATGCTCTTTACTTTCTTATTGTAGCGGGTAATCAGGGTTTTGGCGCTTTGCAGCACCACATCTTTGTAAGAACGTTCGCCTGTCAACTGATAGGCTTTGCCGAAACTGTTGTTCATCATGAAACCGAGGTCGTGAGTGCCTTTATGCCATTTGGCTTCTTCTATCAGCCAAGTATTGCTGATGGCCTGCTGCCGCCAGAAATCATCGTTTGTATAGGCGTATACCTGCCATAATGAACCGGGAAAGAAGCCTGAGCACCAATCGTGAGGATGTATCATCCGCAGCGAACCGTCTTTGTTGATGCTACGGGGAATTACACGATGCTTGCATTGATTGTCTGCCTCTTTTCGGGCCTTGGCAGCACACTGCATGGCAAATTGCAGTTGTCCGCAGGCAAAGGCGTAGGCATTGTCCACATCATCGGCTTCCATCCATAACAGGTTGAAACGGTCTTTCCAGTCGATGATGCGATGGGTTTTATAGAGCTTCAGATAATCTTTGCGTTCGGGGTTCAGCAGGAAAGTGCGGTACAGGTCTTTGCAGAATTCCTGTTGCTTGTATTTCCATTCACTGATCTGCTGGTACGGCCAGGCTTTGACATCTTTTCCAACGTATGGTACCAGAAAGTCCATGGCTTTGTAGAAGCTTCGTCCGTCTTCGGAGGTTGCATTATCAATGGAAATCCCGATCTTCCGGGCCATCATGAAGATGTCAATGAAATGAGACAGATTGAATTGTGAGTAACCGAAAGCGAGAGTGCGGCGTAGTTCATGCGGTTGTTTGCCGTCCGGCTCTATCTGGGTGAAGAGGCGCTTCCGGGGAATGGCATTGATGACTTCCCGGGCTACTTTCATGTTTCCTGCGTACATGGCAAAGGCTATCACCTGTGCATCATGCGCCGTGCTATGGTTATTGGCCTGACGGGCTTCTTCCTGTCCCTGCGGACTATTCAGTATCCACGTCAGCAACTTGCCGAACCAGGTTTTCAGCTGCTTGGCATCCTTGGGCGTAAAGGCTTCCGACTTCTCTAACAACTGTACGGCATCCAGCATCTCTACGAATGAATAAGTGTCTATGACGCCGTAACAACGTCCCTTATTGTTGTTGTGTCCCGGTATCATCTGGGCATACTCAAGGTTTGGGTTCATACGCGTATCTTTATTAAAGAACCATACGCGGATAAGTTCCGTTGCCTTTTGGGCATATTTCTCGTCGCCGCTAAAGTACCAGGCAAGGGCAAGAGTAGTTACACGTTGAGCTGTTTCTCCGAGGCGGTTGCGATCCAGCTTGTCCAGTTCGGGGTTCGACTTGCCGTCATGGCTGATGTAAGGTAGGCCGTCAGGTTTAGAGGGATCGGGCCAATAATAGCGTGCCTGACTCATGTAGTCGTGCTTGTCTCCGCTACCGGGTGTCTTCTCTTTCAGCATGACGGACAAGGGGCGCACATCCAGTAGCCTGTCGGCACCTGAAATCAGCTCCTGATAGGCGGCCGAAAAGTACGGTTGATGTAATGATTGTTTCACTCTCTCCAGATGTTTCCCATCCCAGATGGACTGTGCATGTATACTGACTACTGCGAGCAACAAACTGGTAATAACTAAGCAAATTTTAGCTCTCATGGTGTTTTTGTTTTGAAGTTAATAAAGTTTCCTGAGCTTTATACCGTTCAGAAAGCTTTTTCCATTCCGAACAGGGAAGCGTATTTCAATTTTATTCCGAAAGTTTGTAATATTGTATCTTTTCCGTAGAGCATGGAAATAACCGCTTTCGCGGCAAGGAGAAAAGTTCTCTTCAACGCTCTCACCATTGATAACTATATCGAAGATATTTTCACGGCTCTCTACACCGGATTCCCGGTCCAACTGGTAAACAGTTGCTGCATTTTCGCGGAAGATATCTGTAAAAAGAAATTCTACCTCATAGACTCCGTTGGGAACATCGAAACAATACCCTTCAATTTCGTTGCGAAGGGTTTGAAACAATGGGCCGTCGTGGATATTCTCAACCTGTGTCTGGCTATTTTTGCTTTCTCCGCCGATATATCCCCAACTGCTTTCAGTGTAGGGTTGATCGGGTAGCCACGTGAGCTGGCTTTCATCGGAAGTATAGAAACAGTTGCTGCCTACATTTACGGCAAGTTCTAGATTCCGTAAGTTTGTTTCATTCAGATTTGCAGGGATAGGGGTGAAATTGATGTGGAGGGCATCTTCTATCATGGAGATGCTTTGATCTGACTCTTTGTTTTCAGCTTGGGCGGAGATGAAGTGCTTTTTCCGGCTGAATGGTACCTGGAATGTAACTGTATAATTCTCTGTTTTCTGTTTACCTAAGGATTTTCCGTCAATGAAGAGTTCCACTTCCGGAAGATTGGTATATACCTTAACGGGTAGCGGAACCGGAGCCTTTCCATGTTGTACACCGCTACGGTGCGTCCAGTCACGGCTGGCAATGTGTAACACGGGAATGTCTTGACGCCAGGCGGCTTTATAGTAATAGTACACGTCTTTTGGACTGCGGTCTGAGTATACCAGTCCTTTATTGTTGATGCGCGGCATAGATTCATCACGCAATGCAGAAGAGAAATCGATAAAGTTCCAGTGAGTTCCACCACAAATATACGGCGTTTCTTCCAATATCGGTAAGTAGTGTTCCAGGTATTTCTGCTGGTACTCGATACTGAAATCAAAAGCGTGCGGTTGCAGCGAATGTAGACGCTTGTCAGATCCGGCACCGTATTCGCTGACAATCATCGGATGGGAAGGGCACTTTTTGTGTTGCTCTGTCAGAAAACGTTCGAAGCCTGTGAGGTCTCCTCCATACCAGCCTTGGTAAAGATTCCAACCGACAATATCGGTGATGTTACCCAGTCCTACCTCATTGTAGCTGTTGCTGCCATGAAAAGCCATAGTGCTGACACGAGTGGAATCTTCTTCTTTCAGAACTTTCTCCAAACGATTGGCCAGTGACAGTGTCTGTTCCAGCACGGGTTTCAGTTCCTCTTCTTTTTTATAGCGGCGCTGGGTGACGAGTAATATCTCATTCATGTATCCCCAGGTGATGATGGAGGGGTGGTTATAGTGCTGGCGTATCATTTCTCGCAGATTGTTTTCGCAGTTTTCTGCATAGCCGGGAGTGTCGGGCACAATATCAATAATGGGTATTTCTTCCCAAGCTAGCATACCGAGTTTGTCGCACATTTCCAACAGAGCGTCATCTTGCGGATAATGGGAGATGCGGATGAAGTTGGCACCCATTTCTTTCATTAACTTCATGTCGCGACGGTGCATTTCGTCTGTCAGGGCAACTCCGATGGGTTTTTGGTCCTGATGGCGGCAAATACCGCGTAATTTATAAGGTTTTCCGTTGAGGGAGAAGCCGGTCTTACCATCGAAGCTAAACCAGCGGAAGCCTGTATGGTGATTACTGTGGTCGAGGATGGCTTTTGTTTTTTTATCGCGCAGAATGCTTTCTATTCTGTAGAGATGAGGGGCCTCGGGTGTCCATAATCGGGGGGACAGAATAGGGGCGGTTTCGGTGCGGAAAGAGTATAATTCTCCACCTTTTATCTGGATAGACTGTTTCTGGGTCTGGGCAATATTTCCATCGGGATTGTATACGATATGTTCCAGTTCAAGAGATGCTTTCTGTTCTGCATCGTTCTTTATCTCTCCGCGAATAAGTATTGTGCCTTTTTCTTCGGATACTTGCGGGGTACTGATAAATATTCCTTCTGAACCATAGTTCGTCAAATGGAAATGTTGTTTGGGTACGGCTGTAAGCCATACATCCCGGTAGATACCGCCGAAGAATGTAAAGTCGGCAGAGATGGGGGGAATATCCTGTCGGGCATTATCTACATGGATAGCGAGAGAATTAGGAGCGTCAAATGAACAGAATGGGGTGATATCGAATGTGCAGGCAGTATATCCACCGTTATGCTCACCTATTTTCCGTCCATTCATGTAGATGACAGCGGCCTTACTGGCTGCATCCAGTTTCAGGAATACCTGTTTGGTTTGCCAATTTTGCGGCAATGTCAGCGTACGGCGATACCAGCCTGTTCCCTGGTAATACTTTTTTTCTGTATATGCATCCGTATTCCATGTGTGCGGGAGATGTATGCTGTTCCACGCACTGTCATCATAGGTTGCTGAAGCGGCAGCTTCGCATTCTCCCTGATAGAATTTCCAACTGTCGTTGATCGTTTTGCTCTCATGTTGTGCGTATACTTTGGGGAATAGGAACAGAATAGCAGGTATCAGGATCAGGTATGTCCCGATTCGATATTTTTTCTCTTTTCTCATGGTATATTTATTGTTGGTTTATTAGCTGAAAAAGAAAGGAGGCAGTTACCAGGCCGGTTATGCCAGTTTCTGCCTCCAAACCTTCATTCAATCTTTTTACTTATATCCTTCGAAAACTAATCAAAAAAGCTGTCTTTTTTACCATCCGGGGTTTTGCGGAATCCGTCCTTGAGACAAGGTTATTACGTTATGATGGATGGGATAGAGATACATCCGGTCATCCCAAAGACGATTTTCCAATTTAGTTCTGTTATAGAATGAACCCATTTGGCCAATGGCCACGTCAGTTGTTCCATACTCATTCATACCACTGAAGCGAGTCTGATCGGCTGCCTGACCTTTACCACAAATCATCCAACGACGGATATCGAAGTAGCGTTGACCTTCGCAATATAGTTCTACGAAACGTTCACGCTGAATAGCATCGAACTGTTTGTCATAGTCTCCGCTTATCTTCTTGATTCCGTCTGTTTCTAGTTTGGCGTAAGTGGGAATACCAGCGCGGTCACGTACATAATCGATATATTCAATGATTTTCGGGTCTGTCGGATCCAGTTCATTTAGTACTTCGGCATAGAATAGATAGAATTCTGCCAAACGGTAGATGCTGGATACACGTCTGAATAATTGTGTATCGCCCGAAGCATGATTCACGGTACGGTTTTTGAATTTGGCAAGCATATAGCCTGTCAGAGGCGTGTCTTTTGAGCCGGGACCTGCGCCGCCATGCAATGAGAAGTCAACAAAATAACCGGGATGACTTGCATTGAATTTGGTGTTGAACCAGCTTTTGCCTTGATACATAACATCAGCATAGAAACGTGGTTCACGGTTGGAGTACATGCTGAATACATTACCATCATCTTTTCCTACGCTTTCATTATAGGTAGGATTATGCACGGTTACTAAAGCATTTTCTCCATATTCTTTATCTTCCTCAATGGTAAGACCATTTTTGGTGAAGAACATATCGACAGCTTCCTGAGTAGGACCAACAGTACCGTAACAAGAGTTTACGTCGCGTGGGTTGGTACGTTTCTCCATTTTATATTGGTCACTGTAACTATTGTTTGTGCTACACCATAAGATTTCCTGGTTGTATACCTGGAAGAGTTGATAAACAGACTGGTTGGGCTGATTGGAACCGTTAGTCTCTACCTTGAAGAGCGTGTGTCCTGCCTCTTTACAAGCAGCTAATAAGTCTTCTAAACATTCTTTGGCTTTCACCCACTTTGTGCGGCTGTAGGCTGGGAAAATTTGCTCACCGTCTACAGTTTTGAGTTCCATAGCCTTGTCCCATCCGCCGTTAAAGAGTTTGGAAGCTGCATATACCCACAATTTGGCACGTAGTGCCATGACAGTAATCTTGGTAGGACGTACTACTTCGTTCAGATTAAAGGCATTCCCTACACCATTGACAGAACCTGTGATAATGGATTTTGGAAGATTATCCCGGCTCATCACATCTACCAGAAGGCTGTCGATGTACTCTACATTACGGTCTATGGTAGGACGTTTGTAATCAGTTATTTCCGGATAAGCAGCATCGTCAATGACAGTTACGATAGGACATGAACCATATTGCTCGAAGATTGAGAAGTAACTGTAAGCCATTAGGAACCGTGCTTCATCTTTCATGCGGGCAATATCAGCGGGAGTTAGTGCGTTAGAGTCGGCGCCTACGCCTCCATCCTTGGCATTTTGAATAAAGATCATAGCTTGGCGGATATACTGATAAAGTGTAGCCCAGCGATGGAAATCAGCAGTATTTGCCGTATAACCTGCTGTCATAGCGTCTTTAGACGGACTCATTTGTGAAGAGATTTCACCGCACATATTTGACCATGGATTTTTAAAAGCACTGGCTTCGGAACCTGTTTCTGAAAATTCGGACATACAGAGGTAGATATTACCATACCAATTACGGGTATAGTCGGGGTTCTCAAATACTTTGTCCAAAGTAAGATTCTCATTCATCTCTCCGGAAATATCCAGATAGTCTGAACAGGATGTGGAGCTAAGCGCAAAGCCTGCTGCCAGAATTGAATATATTAATTTCTTGAATTTCATACTTTTTGGTTTTAAAATTAACTTAGAATGTTACTTCGATGCCAGCTGTCCAGGTGCGTGATAATGGATACTTAGCTCCTGAGTTTGCATCTCCTAATTCCGGGTCCCAGTATTTCACGTCATCCCATACAGCAAGGTTACTGCCTTGTACGTAGATACGCAGGTTCTGGAAACGAAGCGCTTTCAGCTGTTGTTTGTTGAACTGATAACCGAATTCAACATTCTTTAGCCTGATGAAGCTTGCATCGCGATACCACCATGTACTTGGGTTCAGGTTGTAAGAGAACGTTGAAGAGTGCATACGCGGGTAGAGCACATCCTGGTTGTAAGGATTAGAAGCGGTCCAGCGTGACATAGCTTCCATACGGGCGGATGAAGCATCTTTTCCTTGATTAAAAGGCATGAAGTTGGATGCCTTGGACATAAGATTTACCGAACATCCGCCTGCTCCTTGGAAGAAGATACCTGCAAAGAATCCTTTATACTCGAGATCAAGAGCAATACCGTAAACAGTCTTTGGGCTGCCTGAATTCACATTGTGCTTATAGGTACGGTCGTATCCATCTATCACTCCATCATTGTTCAGATCCTTATATTTGATATCACCCGGAGATACTTGTGCACCCGGATTGGGTTGACCTGCTTTCAGCTCATAAGATTCGGCTCCGGTAACGGGATCACGAGTGATGTTGAAATCATCCGGTGTATAAAGTCTTTCGGCTATATAAAGCAACGGTGTGTTGATTGTTTGACCTGTATACCTTTGATATTCGTATAATGGCGTGATTTCATCACATTCCACAATTTCATTCTTGGTATAAGTGAAATTGCCACGTAAGGTTACATTCAGTTTTCCAAAATGCTCTTTCAAGGTTACATTGCCATCAATGCCCTTGTTAGTTACTACACCAAAGTTCTGTAGTGGGCCACGGCGCAGACCGGTCATGCTCGGGATGGTAGAGCGTGAGATGAGGATATCCGTACGACGATTGCTGAAATAGTCTACCGACATATCTAAACGCCCTTCCAATAAGCCTAAATCGAAACCTACATTGATCTTGCGTTCTACTTCCCACTGTAGCAATGGAGCTGCTGCATAACTTTCGGCTAAACCTCCCATCCAATTTTGCAGATTACCGTTAGATGTACCGCTAATACCCAGATTCATGCCACCGGCACTTTGGTTCATTTCTTCTAGATAAGGGAAACGCTTATCATTATTGTTTATTTTGATATTATCATTACCGGTGATACCAAATGAAGCGCGAACCTTGAATTTGTTTATCGTCTTCAAAAGTGGTTCGAACCATTTTTCATGGCTGACAAACCAGGCAGCACCCACAGCAGGGAATATTCCCCAACGGTGTCCTTCTGCAAAGTTTTCACTACCGGTCATACCAAAGCTTCCTTCCAGCATATAGCGGCTGTCGTATCCGTAAGAAGCACGAGCCACTACACTCTGTTTACGATAAGGGAGTAGATTGATGCCACTGCTGGCATTTTGTAACTGACGGTCTTTCTGGTTGTAAAGTAGGATAGCGGTTACATCATGCTTTTGGTTGAAGGTATTCTTATAGTTCAAAGAAGCTTCCAGATAGATTTTCTTATCACCTTCACTGCTAGCTCCACTAGGATTGCTCAATGCAGACCCGGCGCTACGTTGCTGGTAATTTAACGTTCCGTCCTCATTACGGCCTAAAGCATAGAATGAGTTGGCAGACATTGTACGGTTGATATACTGTCCGCTACGGGCATCGAAACTGACTGTTCCTTTTACAGAAAGTCCCTTTGTGATGAAATCCAGATCTTGTTCCAGAGTTACTTTGGACTGTACTGTAGCTTCCCATGACTTACTGTAACCACTATAGTAAAGGAAGTTATAAGGGTTCTGGCGTAAACCTGAGTTATCAGAATCTGGGTGCTCGGCAGGTGTTCCGTCTGAATAGATCATTGGAATTAGGTGGACCGGCATCAAAGTCATACCATTGAAAATATCATTAGCTGTTTTACTGGGAGCCTTGCGGTTGATATATTGTCCACTCATATCTACAGACATACGGGTGGTCCGGCTTAAATCAAAGTCAATATTGGAACGCAGATTATAACGTTCGAAGTTTACATTGGAGTCTACTACAGGATTCGGATTGTCCTTATATATACCATCCTCATGATAATAGGCACCTGATACGAAGAATCTTACTTTTTCACCACCACCGCGGAAGTTAATAGTATAACGTTGATTGCTGGTATGATTTTTCAGCATATCCATCCAGTCTGTATTCGGATAAAGATCAGGGTCGGTTCCGGTACGATACATTTCCAGTACATCGTCACTTACAGGGCTGGTAAAGCCTACTGAAGGATTGCCTTTATCATTCCAACTGGCTTCGTTGAAAAGGCTCAGATAATCATAAGAATTCATCAAATTAGGTAGTCGGGTAGGAGTAGCGATACCGTATTGGGCAGACATATTGACAACGGTTTTCTGTGCCTTACCACGTTTAGAGGTAATCAATACAACACCATTGGCACCCTCAGCACCATAGACAGCTGTAGCGGCGGCATCCTTCAATACAGAGAATGATTCGATTTCATCTACATCGATATCATTCATCTTGCGAGGAACACCGTCTACCAATACCAATGGGCTGGTACCACCGGCGTAAGAACTTACACCACGAATCCAGAACTGAGCATCGTCCCAGCCCGGTTCTCCCGAGCGCTGTACAGCAATCAAACCGGATACTTTACCAGCGATATTATTAGCTAAACTTCTTGTTTTTACACTTAGTTCAGCCGGACCTACAGAAGACATAGAACTAACAACGCTTTCTTTCTTCTGTTGTCCGTAGCCGATAACAACCACGTCTTCCAGGCTTACGGCATCAGCTTCCATCACTACGTTAACATTCTGTATATCCGCTGTTATTTTGCGGGTAGTTGTGACGAATCCGATGTAGCGGAACTCGAGTGTTTCGCCTGTAGAGGCTTTGATGTTGAACTTACCGTCAATATCTGTAGTTACACCACGGGTGGTTCCTTCTATAATAACTGTAGCGCCAATGATAGGTTCACCACTTGTATCTACCAATAATCCTGTAATGGCTCTTTGAGCTCCTTTTTGGAGAATGGTTTCTATTCCGGCTGTTTCTGTACCTGCCGATACTGCCAGGATTGTACCGGGTTGCCAAGCTAATGCCATAGCAAGTAGAGCGGCACAACAGCTTATCTTATTTTTGTTTTTCATAAAATGAATATTTCGTTGTTACATATTTAAGTTAACTACTTATTCTGTCGGAAGAGGATCTACTTCATCGAAGCCATCAACTTCTTCTACATACATTTTAGCTTTGGTAGGACCTTCGGAGATATCTACGGTAATGACATAGAATTTCTCGTTAGTTATACTGGTAGTACCTTTTTTGATATTACCGTCGCTGCCATTAACTATGAACCAAGTGCTTCCATCATCTATGGAGATCTTGTCAGCAGTGAATTCAACTCCCCAGCCTTTCTGATAGAAGAACTTGAAATTAATATTGTCTTTCTTGATGCTTTGCCCGGCTTCCAAAACCATTTGATGCCTTTTGTTTCCGAGTGGTGCCAGAGCAATTACTTTTTCACCTGTAGACCAGTTGATGGCGTTTTTGCTGAAGGAGGGTTGTCCGATATTTCCATCTCCAATACACCAAATGGCATCATCTCCTTTCGATAAGTCGGCAACATCTGTTCCGGCAGCGTTCATAGCTTCTACACGGAAGTACTTCAGACTCTTATCTACAGTAACTCTGTATTTACCATCACGTCCCATAAACCTCAGTGTCTTACCATCGGTACCTTTTACTTTGCGAAAGAAGGCTGGGTTTACCCAGTAATTTGCATAGTCTGCTTTCAGTCCGGTGATTTGGATATCTTTTCCTTGTTTCAACTCCATTTCTACTTTGGATCTGGTATTGTCTATAGATTCAAATTCCACGTCATTTAAAGCAAACTTGATGAAAGGTGTTCCTTCATAAGTTTTAGTATTGAATGTTACGGTATATTCTCCATCAATATCAGCTGTGAAGTTGATTTGATCGTTACTCCCATTAGTAATTTTTCCGTCAGAACTTCCGAACACTATAGCATTCCCGTTTTCTCCGTATTTAGGTGCTTCAATGGTGGCGTATAGTTCACTGGGGAAAACATCGGTTACGGTATATTGGTAAGGATCTCCGGTAGTCGGTTGCATTTCATGAGCTACTCCGTCAGCATCTCTCAATATCAGTTTCGGGAATAAAGGACGCACGACTTTGATCGTTCTTTCATTTACGGCGTTAGCAAACCGTTCATTCTGAATACGTAGTTTCAGGTCAACTGAACCATCTTCCATATCCTTGATGAAAGGAATCAATAGGTTACCACTGTATTTTCCCTCGGAAGGAGTCAGCATTACCCGTTCAGATACCATTGTTTCTCCGAAGAAAAGTTGTATCTTCGATTGGTTTAACTGAATGCCGCTACCGGCAATTTGGAAATCAAAGGCGATACTGTCGCCCATGTAGGCCATTTCCGGCCCTTCGAATGAGTGGATGGAGCAATTGCCTTTGGCATCGAACTCATCATTCTTGTCGTTACATGATGTTGTGCAGAATAGGCCTGCTACCATCATCCAACATAGTAAGAATTGTTTTCTCATACTATTAAGATTAAAAAGGGTTGATAATATAGTTATTGGATACTTGTTTATTCCATTGGATACTCGTCACAAAAAAGGATAGAGTCGAGAGTGGAGAAGATTTGTTTTTCATGCTAGTACGATTTAATAGGTTTAACAAAATGGTTTTATCCGCTGCAAATATATGCGTATGATGAGGGTGTTTCCTAAAAATACACTACTTCAAAACTTTCTCATTCATTGGTTTTAACTACATCAGAACTTTCTCTTGGATTAATTATTTTGTTGATAATTAAATGTTTATTATAATAATGCCTCTACATCTGAAAATAATTCTTTTATTTGTAGGTAAAATACCCTATCTTTGTTTTCAAAGAATAAAACGTTAACCGCTATGAAACGAAAAGACCTTCTCTTTTATATTCTTCTCCTTTTTATATCTATTCCTGTAAGTGCCGGGTGGCAACGTCCGGTGACAAATTATACCCGGCATACATATAAAGCCGGTAATCAGAATTGGAGTATTCAGCAGCATGATAACGGTTGGATATATGTAGCTAACAACAAAGGCTTATTGGAATTTGACGGTGTGGAGTGGAATACATATCCGATTCATAATGCCAAAACACGTGCTGTGAAAGTAGGACATGACGGGCGAATTTATATCGGTGGAATGGAGCAATTTGGCTATTTTACTCCAAATCGTCTTGGTGGGTTGGAGTATACTTGCCTTTCTGATAGTTTATCTCCCAATGTGAATGTCGGAGTCATCTGGAATATCTTATTGGACGGAGAACGGGTGTATTTTCAATCGGACCGTCGTTTCTTTTATTGGGAAGAGGGCATTGTGAAGAAAATAGATTATTCTTCAGAGATCTACACTTCGTTTATCTTGCGTAACAAACTGTATATCACTTCTGCCGAAGGATTGCTAATGTTGAATGGAACAGAGTTTATACCCGTTCTTGGTCCTTTAGGAATAGGAGCGACTGTCAAAGTCGGTGGATTGTTACCTCATCAGGACAGTTTGTTGATGGTAACCCGGGATAACGGATTGTTTATTTACGATGGCACTGTTTTTAAGAAATATAATACTGTAGCCGAGGACTTTTGCCGTAAAAATAGAGTTTTCTGTGCTGCATTACAAGATTCGTTGTTGGCGTTGGGCACTATCCAGGGTGGAGTTTGTCTTTTAAATCTGAAGACGAATGAGATGGAAATCATATCTACGGAAAATGGCTTGCAGAACAAAACAGTGTTGAGTATGCTGTTTGATAAGACTGGCAACCTATGGCTCGGGTTGGATAATGGGATTGACTGCATTCATTTGAAAGCAAGGCTTGCTTCACTTTATGGAGGTAAACCTGTGATTGGTTCGGGATATGCATCTTGTAGTTATCAGGGTAAGTACTATTTCGCAACGAATCAGGGGTTGTATCGCTCTACTCTCCCAGGGCAGTTAAACCAGAGAAATCCCATAGACTTCGTACCGGGCACAGGAGGTCAGATGTGGTCACTTCACCAATATGACGATAAGTTGTTCTGTTGTTCGGATAATGGTATCTTTATTATGGATGGAGATCATATGGAACATCTCAACAATCCCAAAGGAGTATGGGGAATTGTATCGGTGGATGACCGTAAAGATGTGTTGATTGCAGGCACTTATAGTGGACTGTATTTGCTCATGAAGAGAGGGATGAGTTGGAGGGTAGAAAGCTATATAGAGGGGTTTACCCGTTCGTGCAAAGATATGTTGATGGAAGATTCGACTCATATATTGTGGGTTGGAAATAAAGAAAATGGGGTTTGCCGTTTGACTTTGGCAGATGATTTACGAAAGGTGGAAAAGATGAAAGACTATAATAGCATCATCTTTCCACGTGGATATGATGCTTGTTTGTTGCGGGTGAAAGATGAAGTTACTATAGCTTCACATTATGGTCTGTGGCAGTATAATCGGAGCCGTGATACGCTGGAAGCATGTATTTGGCTGGAACAATTATTAGAAGGAAAGGCAGCATATACCTATATGAAGATAGATTCATTGCAAAATATCTGGTATGTAGCAGATGGCGCATTGAAAGTATTGCATTATGATGCCAATAAGCAGGAGTATCGCCGGGTAACTAATGAACAGTTCTTGAAAGGAGCATTGATAGAAAACTTTGAAGATGTAAATCTTTATAAGGCCAACAAGGTAGTGGCAGGAACAGAGGAAGGTTTTTCACTGATCACACTGGATAGCCTGCCGGTGCAACAAATGCCGTTGACATTGCAAATCAGGAAAGTCTACTTGACGGGATTGCGTGATTCGCTTATTTATGGCCGCAGTTATTTGTATGATACAGCACCGATAGTGATTCCTTATTCTCAAAATTCAATGCGAATAGAATATAGTGTAAACAACTTCAATAAGGCACACACAGTGCTATATTCTTATCAGTTAAGTACGGGTGGTGAGAAAGGAATCTGGAGTGAATACAGTGAGAATAATATGAAAGAGTTTACAGGACTGCATGAAGGAAAGTATGTATTCAGTGTGAAATTGCTTACCGACGGCAGCCAGGAACCGGTGGAAACTTCGTTTGTCTTTGAGATATTGCCGCCGTGGTATCGTACATGGTGGAGTTATCTGGTTTATTCGGTAGTGGTAATGTTGCTGTTTTATTATGTGTATTATCGTATCTCAGTAGGGCGTAAGCGCTTGTTAATGCAAAAGGAACTGGAACTCTATCGACAAGAACAAAAATTCCAAAAAGAAAGTGACCTGAAAGATCAGAAGATAGATTCACTGCAAGAAGAAAACCTACAGTCGGAATTGCGTCATAAATCGGAGGAACTGATTCGTACTACTTTGAACATCGTACGTAAGAATGAAATTCTATTGGATATAAAAAAGGAAGTACTGGGCATTTCCCATTCTATCAGCGAAGAGAATCTGGTTTCTCTTCGTCGGAAAACACTTCGTCTGTTGGGACAGATTGATACGAACATTGAGCATGATGACGATTTACAGGCATTCCAAAGTACCTTTGATTCGGTACATCATGATTTTTTCAAAAAATTGGAAGAAGCATATCCGGAACTGAACAACAAGGAAAAGTTACTTTGTGCTTATATCAAGATGAATTTGCTTTCTAAAGAGATTGCTCCATTGTTGAATATTTCTTTGCGCGGGGTAGAAATAAGTCGTTATCGCTTGCGTAAGAAGCTGGGACTGGAAGAAGGAGCGAATCTTGCGGAATTTTTGCAGAAGTTCTCAAAATGACTTCTGCAACACAAGTAAGCTCTCAGGTCCCATGTTGAAAAGAAGATCGACGATACTCAGATTCGGCAGGAAGCCGAGACGTTCCTGGAAAACCTGATAATAAGGCCGGACTATGAAGTCCGGATCTTCTTTTTTGTAATTCTTTTTGGGATGGATACGCTCGCGGAAATCATCTTCATTGGGTGCAAAACTGCTCTGGAATGAAGTAGTACGTTTCATGTCCGGCTGTATATCTATCAGTGAACAGACCAGATGACACAGTTCTTCGTTGAAATCGACTAAAAACTCATATTTCTTCTCGTAGAAAGGTTGGAAATCATCTCTATAATATTCGAAAAAAGGAGTATGGTTATAAGCCGATGATAAAGCATTCCAGTGTAGATGACGCCAATTGCCGTGATCGGAAATGCGGATATCTTTTAGGGGACATTTCAGAGTATCGGGTTTGACGGTAGGGATGGAGAGAGCTAATTCGCCATCGGGTGCTGCAATGGTGCAACGGTTACGGTAGGTTTGCTTCACATAATGATCGTGCTGTTCGATAAAGATTTTATCGTATGCCACCAACTTGGCGTAATATTCTACGGGTGCCAAATAGGCGGAAGAGAGATATATGGTTTTCATGAGATAATTGGTTCTTCGCAATTTGTAATTTATACTTCGTAATTAGTAATTCGTACTTCATTTATCTTACCGTTTTCCACATTCTTTTCCAACGATAACCATTGAACAATCCTGTTTCTGTCTTTTTGGAAAACCAGATGAGCGAAGCTTTACCGATGATGTGGTCTTTGGGTACAAAGCCAAACAAGCGGGAATCAGAGAGATTGATAGAGTTATTAGCACCTACCCAGTAGTAATCCTTGGTGAAATAGCAATGCTGTACAGGCTTCCCGTCAATGTACAAAGTATCGTTCTTTATTTCAGCTTGTTTATTCTCATGCAGTACAAGTGTGTTGCGTAGTAAAGTACGGTTCCACGGATATACACGCACCGGTTTACCTTTGCCGGGAACGATCAACGGGCGCAGGGCTTCTATGGAGTCTCCTTCATTCAGTAACTTTATCCAGCAATTGCCATTCATAGCCTGTTCCAGCAGATAATATTCATAACGGCTGAAGCTACGTACATTTTTTATGCTATCTTGTCCCATCAGGTGGTTGTTGCATATGGACAATAGTGTAAGTAATGAATCCAGCTGTTTTTCTTTTTCTCGTGGATAAGTATATAAAAACTTCTGGTCGGGAGCGTTTTTTTCTGATGGAATTACGGAGAACAGGGAGTCTATCAATAAGGTATCTCCTGGTACGCCGATGCATCGACTGATGAATGTTTCGCGCCGGGAAATAACAGGTTCTGACAGATTAGCCGGATTATTGAAAACAATGATATCCTCTTTTTGTACAGGGCTGTCTGCCCAACGGTGATAATTCCACAATGCCATAAGGGGAAGACGCAGACCGTAACTCCATTTATTTACCAGAATACGCTCTCCCTGAAATAAGGAATTCTCCATACCCGAAGAAGGAATAAGATAGGAAGTCATAACACAACCCCGAAGTAACACCACAACGAGTATTATTCCGATGATTGCTCCCGTTATTTTCCAAGCCTTATTCATGTCGAAATTAATAATTAAAGAATTAATAATGAATACGTTCTCACCTATTTCATTATTAATTCTTTCATTCTTTCATTTGGTATCATTTTACCCACTTGAATATCCGGTTCCAACGGATTTTTCCATCAAACCAACCACGATCCTTATCGAGTGATAACCAGACAACAATTGGCTTACCTACAACATGGTCTTCCGGCACGAAACCCCACGAACGGGCATCGGCTGAGTTGTGGCGGTTATCGCCCATCATCCAGTAATAATCCATTTTGAAGGTATATTCGTCCGTCTTCTTGCCATTAATATAGATGCCGTCTTCTTTTACTTCCAGTGTATTACCTTCATAAGCTCTGATAGGGCGTTCGTAGATCGGTAGATTGTCCTCAGTCAGCTTGATGGTGGCACCTTTTTTCGGTATCCAGATCGGGCCGTAGTTGTTGCGGTCCCATTTGGTGTAAAGGTTCAACGGATACATTTGGCCGGAGAATATTTCCGGTTCCATAACGATGCTGCTGACGAGTTTCTTATTGGCAGACAGGGTTTCATACATTTTCTTCGTCAGTGGTAAGTCATAGGCCGGAGCCAGGCGACCTTGTGCGTCACGGTGAGTCAAGCCCATTTCCATTAATAAACCTTCGTTGCTGATTAATGTTTGGTCGTCCTTGCTGATACCCAATTCGCGGAACATATCTTCAGTGATGTATGTCCCTGTGGTCTGTACGAAGTAGTTGAGCTGCATTTCTTCAGGGTTTTCGAGCGGTTTGCCATCGATATATACCTGTGCATCTTTGATTTCCAGTGTGTCTCCGGGTAAGCCAACGCAGCGCTTTACGTAATTTTCCCGGCGGTCTACGGGGCGGACAACGATATCACCGTACATCTTGGGATTGGAACGTATCAGATTTCTTCCGGCATTATAATACAGATCGTAGACAGTGCGTTGTTGCTTGCGCGTCAAACTGTCCATATTTACCGGATTCGGATAGAGGCGTTGTCCTTCGTTGTAGGCAAGGGTGTAGAAATCCGTTTGCTGGAAGTTAGTGGCTACGGTGTCTCCGGCAGGGAAGTTGAATACTACGATATCATTCCGCTTCACTTTACCCAGACCCGGAACACGTTTATAGTCCCATTGGGGCCACTCGATGTATGATTTTGTATTCACTAGCGGCAAGGTGTGTTGTGCTAATGGCATAGACAGTGGTGTGTTTGGCACACGCGGACCATAACTCAACTTGCTGACATAAAGATAATCGCCTACCAGCAAAGATTTCTCCAGAGAAGAAGAAGGTATCTGATAGTTCTGAAATACATAGATGTTGACGAAATAAACAGCTACCAGTGCAAACACGATAGCATCTACCCAACTCATAACACTGCGTACAGCCGGATTCTCTGATTTCTTCCAGAAGCCCCAGGGAATTTTCTTACTGATGTAGATGTCGAAGATGAAAGGTAGGACAATCAGCCCCAACCAGCTTTTTACCCATATCAGGAAAGCGAGGTAAAGCACGGTGACGATTGCGAATTTAACCCATTGGGCGCGAGTAGCTTTTCTCATTATTATATTATTTTTGTTGTTCACCACAGATAACACAGATTCACACAGATTTCTTTTAATACTAAAATTTAATTCTGCTCTCTTTCATCTGTGCGAATCTGTGTAATCTGTGGTGAAGCGTGTTTATTATTTTAAGAACGGGAACAAGTCACTCATTCCCAGATAACCTTGCTTGTCAGCAGTATATTCGGCAGCAAGAACGGCACCCAGTGCAAAACCTTTTCGATTCTTGGCATCGTGTGTCAGGATGATGCTGTCTGCTTCCGATTCGTAACGGATCACATGAATGCCCGGTACTTCACCTTCGCGGATGGAGCTGACAGGAATTTCATCTGCTGCACATTCGGCAGAACCGGAAACACTTCCGTCCGGTGCCTGCAAAGTTCCCTTCACCCAATGATCTTTACGGTCGATATTTTCCAGAATTTCTTCGGCAAGCGTGATGGCCGTACCGCTTGGTGCATCCAGTTTATGAATATGGTGTGTCTCGCTCATCGTCACGTCGTAGGCAGGAAACTGGTTCATAATCTTTGCCAGATACTTATTCACGGCAGAGAAGATGGTCACGCCCAAGCTGAAATTGGATGCCCAGAACAGCGTTTTACCTCCTTGGGTACAAAGTTTCTTGATTTCCTCACCGTGTTTGTCCATCCATCCGGTACTGCCGGAAACCAACTTCACTCCGGCTTCGAAGGTTTTTATATAATTGGAGTAGGCTACCATAGGATTTGTGAATTCTATGGCAACGTCTGCGCTCTTGAAAGCGTCCGAGTTAAAATCCTCCTGGTTGTTTACGTCAATGATGCTGACAATCTCGTGTCCGCGACTGAGGGCAATCTTTTCGATTTCCTTACCCATTTTACCGTAACCGATTAATGCTATTTTCATTCTTTCTTCTGATTAAATTCACTTTATCAACGTTCTATAGGTCGCAAAGATAATCTTTTTCTTACATTTGTTGCGTACATTAACTTCTTGTTAACAATGGAACTACTATTGCATTATGTCTGGAAGCATAAAATCTTTCCGTTAAAGATGCTCCAGACCACCACCGGCGAACCGGTTGAAGTAATAGATGCCGGACTACCGAACACAAACGCAGGCCCCGACTTCTTCAATGCCAAACTAAAAATTGGTGGTACCCTTTGGGTGGGAAACATCGAAGTGCATACGTTGGCATCCGATTGGATGAGGCATGGTCACGATAAAGATGCAGCTTATGACAATGTCATTCTGCACGTAGCGGAAACTGTAGATTGCGAAGTGTTTCGTGCAAACGGAGCACCGGTGCCACAACTGCAACTATCCTGTCCTGAATCTGTTCGTCAGCGTTATGATGAACTGAGTCATGCGGAAATCTATCCTCCTTGTTATTCCATATTGTCTTCTCTTCCGAAACTAACAGTCCATTCCTGGCTTTCTGCTTTGCAGGTAGAACGTTTCGAGCAGAAAGCCCATGTGATTGCCGCCCGGTTGGAGCGATGCAATAATCATTGGGAAGATGTATTCTTTATCACCTTGGCCCGCAACTTTGGTTTCGGGCTGAATGGGGATGCCTTTGAAACATGGGCCAGTCGTCTGCCTTTTCGTGCGATAGATAAGCACCGGGATAATCTCTTTCAAGTAGAAGCCTTCTTTTTGGGGCAAGCCGGGCTGCTGGATGAAGAACTGCCGGATGCAGACGGGTATTATCTGAAGTTGCAGAAGGAATTTCGCTACTTGCAGCATAAGTTTGAACTGCCTGTTCCGATGGCTGCTACTCAATGGCGCTTTCTTCGCTTACGTCCGGGTAATTTCCCTCATGTCCGCTTGGCGCAGTTGGCAAATCTTTATTATAAAGAGCAGTCCTTATTCTCCCGTATTATGGAAGCGGATACGCTGGAAGCTGTCCGGAAACTACTGACTGTCGCTACCTCTCCGTATTGGGAAGAGCATTTCAATTTCCGGAAAGTCTCTTCCTCCTGTGAAAAACAAGTGGGAAAGAATGCCCAGAACCTGATTGTTATTAATACTGTCATCCCTTTTTTATATGCTTATGGCTTGCATAAGGCGAATGAGGAGCTTTGCGAACGGGCTACGGGCTTTCTAGAAAGTCTGAAAGCGGAGGATAATCATATCATCCGCCACTGGAGTGGGGCAGGACTACCTGTATCTACTGCTGCTGATTCGCAGGCTTTGTTGCAGCTTCAGAAAGAGTATTGCGATAAGAAAGACTGCTTACGCTGTCGTTTTGGGTTTGAGTATCTGAGGCAGAAATGAAACATATGATGAAGGGTTACATGATAAGGGTGCAGGATCTATATATCGGATATGTTGCATCCATATATCGGACGCGTTGCATCTATATATCGGTCATGCTGCATCTATAGATGGGACATGTTGCATCTATAGATCCAACATCACCTATAATATTCTTTTTCCTTTTTATCTCAAATCTGCGGATTTGCATTATCTTTGCGCCTGATTAATAAACCCTTTGACATTGTAACTAAATGAAGGCAATTCACTTTGTATTTTGTCTTTTCGCGGTACTTATGCTGACGACTACGAATGGTCATGCTGCCGCAACTAATGAGGACTTCCAGACATTCCTCAAGAAATTTACTTCCAGTGCTTCTTTCCAGTATTCCCGTATCAAGTTTCCGTTGAAAACTCCCATAGCCTTGTTAGAGGAAGACGGTGAGACGGAGAAGACTTTTCCGTTTACACGTGATAAGTGGGCGTTGCTGGGTGAAGATGCGTTTAAAGAAGAACGTATCACAGACGAAGAGGGCGGAGTTTATGTCTCCCGGTTTACCGTGAACAACCCCAAGCATAAAGAGTTTGAGGCTGGCTATGATGAGTCGGAAGCTTCCCTTCGCGTAGTGTTCGAACTGATTGACGGGAAGTGGTACGTTACCGATTGCTATACTGACTGGTATAATTTCGATCTTCCTATCAGTGAACTGCCGGAAACCATCACTACGATAGAAGAGGAGAATAAAGCGTTTGAGGAGATGCATCCTTAAATTACTAAAATATACCTTTTCTGTACGATTTATGTGTCATTTTCTCTAAAAAGTACCGTTTCTTTGCAATGTGGAAATATTGTAAACGAAACTAATACCGGAAATGACACATTCATCTTTCATACAAATTCTGTGGAAATGTCTTTTTCTTTTCCTGCCCTGTACCGTATTGGCACAGGATCGGCTCTCATTGGGCCATTGGATAGCCGAAGACCAGTCGGGAATAATGGACTTCACCATTCGTGAAGATACTCTTGAATTGATTGTCCCCGAAGGACTTACTTTATGGTATAAAGATCGCCTGACCGGCGATTACGAGATCAGTTACCATATCTGTATGGTAATGAATGGCGGTAAACACGACCGTCTGAGTGATATGAACTGCTTCTGGGCTGCAAACGACCCGAAACATCCCGGCAAACTCTTGGCCCGTTCCACTTGGCGAAACGGTGTCTTCCGCAACTATAATATATTGAACCTTTTTTATGTAGGCTATGGTGGTAATGATAATACCACTACCCGTTTTCGTCGTTACTACGGTCAGTTTTATGATGTAGACGAGGCCCGTATCAAACCTCTGATTAAAGAATATACCGACCCGGCTCATCTGTTGAAGCCTAATCAATGGTATTATATTCAGATCCGCGTTCAGGACAATTGTACAACTTTTCTTGTAGATGGTGAGGAACTTTTCCGTCTGCCTCTCGAAGCCGGTGCAGGCGATGGACATTTTGGCTTACGCCTTCTTCAAAATCATGTCCGCTTCACGAATTTCCGTATCGAACACTTGAATTAACTCTATTAATATTCTCATACCATGATGACGAAACTTAATCTGATGAAACCTATTCTTGCCGCTGTATGCACTGCACTGTTTTCTTTCAGCCTGTCGGCACAGGTTGTAAAGAATGACCGGTTGCTCTCTTTTGAACAACCTGAACTTCCTGCCGGGCTGAGCGCTACGAAGGCCACGCTTGGCATTAGCGACCAACATTATAAAGACGGTACGCATAGTTTGCGCTGGACGTTTGAACCCGGTTCTGTACTAACCCTTCAGCGTGATCTGAAGTTTGAGAAGAAAGATCCTACCGGAAAAGACACTTATCTTTCCGCTTTTATAGTTTGGGTGTACAATGCAAAGGCTCAGGATACTACTATTGAGTTTGAATTCCTGAAAGATGGAAAGAAGTGTACTTCCTTTCCTTTCGGTATTAACTTCACCGGCTGGCGTGCTGCGTGGGTCTGCTACGAGCGCGATATGCAAGGTACTCCTGAACCCGGGATGAATGAACTGCGTATCGTTGCACCTGATGTAAAGGGAGAGTTGTTCATCGACCATCTGATAACTGCCAGTAAAGTGGATGCCCGTCAGCAAACAGCTGATGTGCAGGTGCCCTTCGTTAATAAAGGAACCACCAACCATTGGCTGGTGATTTATGAACACTCCCTGTGGAAACCGGAAATAGCCCTTACTCCGGTTAGCGAGAAAGACAGACAAGATATGCAGTTGATGGAGAAACGTTTCCGCGATATGCTTTATACTCCTTCTAAACTGACAGAAAAAGAGATGAAAAGTATCCGTAAGAAATATGATTTCTATGGGATTACTTATAAGGACGGTGTTGTAAGCGGACTGCCCATCTTTATGGTACGCCAGGCTGAAGCTTACGAACGTATGTATCCCAACTGGGACAAAGGCATGTTCACCAAGTTAGGGATGGAGATGAGTGAGTATTTCAGTCTGATGCGCCGGATAGCCTATGCCTATAACAACGCTTCGGATGCTGTGACAAAGGATGAGCTGAAACAAAAGTTCCTAGCCATGTACGACCACATCACCGATCAGGGAGTAGCTTATGGTAGTTGTTGGGGAAATATCCATCATTACGGATACAGTATGCGCGGTTTGTATGTGGCCTATTTCCTGATGAAAGATGTATTGAGAGAAGCCGGAAAGCTGAACGAAGCGGAACGTACTTTGCGCTGGTATGCCATCACCAATGAAGTATATCCTAAACCCACGGTTAATGGCATTGATATAGATACTTTCAATACGCAGACGCAGGGGCGCATGGCAAGTATCCTGATTATGGAAGATACTCCTGAGAAACTTCAATATCTTCGTTCTTTCTCCCGTTGGATAGATTATGGTTGCCGCCCGGCAGTTGGATTGGCCGGTTCTTTCAAAAAAGACGGTGCTTGTTTCCATCATCGTAATAACTACCCGGCTTATGCGGTCGGCGGTCTGGATGGTGCCACGAATATGATTTATCTGTTGAGTGGAACAGGATTCAAAGTATCTGAAATAGCGCACGAAACAGTAAAGAATGTATTGCTCACTATGCGTTTCTATTGTAATACCAAGCAGTGGGCTCTTTCCATGTCAGGGCGTCATCCCAATGGAAAGGGACAGTTGATCCCTATACAATATGCTACTTTGGCATTGGCTGGCACTCCCGATGGAAAACAAAAATACGATCCTGAACTGGCTGCTGCTTATTTGCGTCTGGTTTCTTATACGGAAACTCCTGATAAGAATTCTCCTGATTATCTACCGAAAGCATCTACTGCCCATGAACAGAAATTGAAACAACTATTTGAAGCACAGGGATTCCGCCCCGAACCCGATCCGCAAGGTAATTTGGCGTTAGGGTACGGCTGCGTTTCAGTACAGCGCCGGGATAATTGGACTGCTGTGGTACGTGGGCATTCCCGTTACCTTTGGGCAGCCGAACATTATCTGGATGCTAATTTCTTCGGTCGCTACCTGGCTCACGGAAGTATGCAGATATTGACCGGAAAATCCGATGAAATGGTTACTTTTACAACCAGTGGTTGGCAGGAAGCAGGCTTCGACTGGAACCGTTTTCCCGGTACGACGACTATTCATTTGCCATTCGATCAGCTTCGTGCCAAAGTGATGAATGTAGATACTTTCTCAGGTATGGAAGAAATGCTTTATTCCGACGAGGCTTTTGCAGGCGGTTTGTCTCAGGCAAAATTAAATGGTAACTTCGGCATGAAGCTTCACGAGCATGACAAGTACAACGGTTCACACCGTGCCCGTAAATCTTATCACTTCTTCAATGGAATGATCGTATGTCTGGGAACGGATATTGAGAATACAAATGAAGAGTTCCCGACAGAAACTACCGTTTTCCAGTTGGCAGCCACTACTCCCGAAATGCATGATTACTGGGCAACTTATAAAAGTGACGGACAGACCTATATCGATCCTAACGGAGTAGGATATTATCTGTCGAAAAATACGATGAAAGCGGCGAAATATGAAAGGAATTTCCCACAAGTTACCGTAGGTGAACGTAATCCGAAACCTACTTCCGGTGATTGGGTTTCATTGGTATTAGAGCATGGAAAAGCTCCGAAAGGTGCTTCCTATGAATATGCTGTCCTGCCCCGTACGGATGCAGCTTCCTTGAAAGCTTTCGCAAAGAAACCGTCTTACAAGGTATTGCAACAAGACCGCAATGCTCATATCGTTCGTTCTCTGACTGATAACCTGACTTCATATGTACTTTTTGAAACACCACAGGCATTGCCCGGGGAGGGATTGCTACAGAAAGCTGATACTTCCTGCCTCGTCATGATACGTGAAGACAGAGATAAGCTCTTATTGACCGTTTCCCAACCGGATCTGGCACTATATCGAGGTCCGAGCGATGAGGCTTTTGACAAGGATGGCAAACGTATGGAGCGCAGTATCTATTCGCGTCCCTGGATTGATAATGATAGTGGTGAAATACCTGTAACCGTTACTTTAAAGGGTGAATGGAATGTTGCAGAAACTCCTTATTGCAAAGTGATTTCCAAAGATAAGCAGCAGACTGTTTTGCAATTTACGTGCAGAGATGCTGCCAGCTTCGATGTGGAACTGAAAAAATAATGAAGTTAATCCTTAAAATAGAACTGTGATGAAAGTAAAGAGTATAATGTTGTGTGCAACGGCTGTCGTTCCTTCTTTGGCTTGGGCGAAAGAGTTGCCTAATATCATCTACATTGTTACCGATCAGCAGACAGCCTCTGCGATGAGTTGCATGGGAAACGATGACTTGCATACTCCGAATATGGATAAACTGGCACAGGCGGGTGTTCTGTTCCGTAATGCCTATTGTTCTACGCCCCTGAGTGGACCTGCCAGGGCAGCTATGTTTACAGGCTATACTTCGCACGAAGTAGGACTTGCCCGAAATGGTACGCCGATACCGGATTCATTGCGTACCCGGACTTTGGGAACACTGATGCAAAATGCCGGTTATGATTGTATCTATGCCGGTAAATGGCATGTACATACTGCCTCCATGCCGGATAAAGAGTTTGGTTTTACTACTATCCATCCTCATAGTGATAATGGGCTGGCGGAAGCCTGTGTCGGCTTTCTGGAACAAAAACATACCAAACCCTTCTTCTTGGTGGCAGGATTCGATAACCCGCATAATATTTGTGAGTACGCACGTAGCCAGAATTTGCCTTGGGGGAATATAGAAGACCTGCCGCAGAATGAGTGGCCGGGACTACCTCTTAATTTTGCTAAGAATCCCTATGACGCTGATGTTATCAGTTATGAGCAGAGCCTGAATTATTCGGCTTATCCTACCCGTAACTATACTCCGGATGATTGGCGCCGTTACCGGAACCTCTATTACCGTCTGGTTGAAAAGGTGGATGCAGAAATCGGTAAGATTCTGAATGCTATAGACAAACAGGATTTATGGAAGAATACAGTCGTGATATTTACCAGTGATCATGGCGACGGAGTGGGAGCACACCACTGGAACCAGAAATCGGCTTTATATGAAGAGGTGGTAAATATCCCTCTGATTGTAACCTTACCGGGAAAGAAGAATGCCGGCAAGGAGATGCCGCAACTCGTGAATAATGGTGTCGATTTTTTTGCAGCAGTTTGCGACTGGGCAGGCATCCGGCTTCCTGAAGGGCTGCATGGTGTCTCTTTCAGATCGTTGGTAGAGAAAGCTGATCCGTCATTGAAGCATCAGGACTATATCGTAACCGAAACTACTTTCGATAAAGGTGGAAATACACGTGGCTGGGCTTTGCGTACCTCTCGCTATAAATATGTGTTGTATGACAAAGGCCGTTACCGTGAGCAACTTTTTGATATGGAAAAAGACCGTGGCGAAATGCGGAACCTCGCCATCGAGGAGAAATACAAAGAGATCCTGTTGCAACACCGTGAGTACCTGCACGACTGGATGAAGCTGCATCATGTAGCGCAGATACGTAAAGATGTACATACGATTCCGGACGTAAATCCGGAATAAGATGAATGATTACCCCAACAAGCTGCGGACTGCCGCCTGGTAAGTTTCCAGCTTGTTGGACTTATGAATCGCCTTTTTTGCCTTTCGGTCTCCGTCCGGCATCAGATATTCCCAGAAGTTTTTCATTTTCGTCAGCAGTTGTTTGTCTCCCCCTTCCAGAAGATTGCCATACTGGGCAAATACGTCAGCATGGAACAATCTGAGTCTCTCCTGCATATCCTTTTCAGAAAGCGGATGTCCCTGTTGATACTCCAAAGCTAAGGCGGGATTAGCAAGCAGTCCACGACCTATCATGATACCTGCCAGTCGTGGAAAGCGTTCGCTGATAGTCTGTATATCTTCTACTGTAAGTAAATCACCGTTATAAATAAGCGGATGGCTGCATTCGTTGTAGAAGGCTTCAAAACCTTTTAAATCCACTTCCCCTTTATATTGCTGTTTTCCCAATCGGGGATGCATAATGATATGTGTCAGTGGCAGTTCATTCAGAAAGGGTAGCAAAGCCAGACTTTCTTCTGGGTTCTCCCAACCCAACCTCATCTTGACAGAGAACTGAAGGTCGGGGTGATTCTTTATGGCAGCAGTCAGCAACTCCCGTACTTCTTCGGGATAAGGAAGCATTCCCGAACCATTGTGCCGTTTAGCCAAAAGAGGGAAAGGACATCCCAGATTTATGTCCACATTCTTATATCCTTTTTCGATGAATAGGGCAATTATCAGCTCCATTTTGTCCACATCGGGAGCAATGAGTTGCGGAATAAGCTGCACGCCACGGTTGTTTTCCAGAGTAATCTCACGCATATCTTTTTTTCGGATTTCTCCGTGCTCCACACGTACAAAAGGAGTATAATAACTCTCTATACCGCCGAATATACGGGCATGTGCTTGTCGGTAAATAGCCTCGGTGTAACCTTGCAGCGGGGCAAAATGAATGGGGAGGGTACTCTGCATATCAATCAGTTATTCAATATTTCTGCAAAGGTAACTATTTTAGCGGAATAACCATGTTCCAGGAGTGTGTCCCGTTTTCAAATTCGCCCGGACCGTCCATTGTTGCAAAGAATATGAATGTTGGCTTGCCATCCTCAAAAAGAATGAATGGACGCTCCAATTGTCCTTGTTTCGCTATTGTGCCGTCTTCCCACTCTACTGTTTTTGAGTATGCTTTCGGGTCTTTATCAACAGTCCAGTTGATGCCATCTTTGGAATGTGCCATAACACCACCTCCTTTTTCACCTGTAAATTTAGCTACATGATCCTTAAAGATGGCATGGTATCCCTTATCGTCTTTCCAAAGAAAAGGATCTTCCGCTTCCCCTTGTCCGTCTACCTGGAAAATGGGTTGTTCATTGTTTAATACCCGGTAAGGGCCTTCGATAGTCGGAGCATAGGCGATTCCTAAAGCCATATTTGAATACTTCCCGTCCTCCATGTGTCTGCGTCCCTTGAAAATCATCATGACAGAACCATCTTCCTGTACCACTGGCGAGGGATTGGAAGTCAGGAAACTAAAGAAAGTATTGGGCTTCGTTTTCAGAATAGGCTCATCCAGACGCTTCCATGGTCCGTATGGTGAATCGGCAACAGCCAGCCCGATGCGCTTGTTGGAGCGTGCTACTGTGCACCAGGGACTGTTGAGTGTTAACTGGTCGTATGTTGGATCTACGAAGGGGTGAGTGGACCCCATATAAATCAGATAGTATTTATGATTGTATTTCAGTATTCGCGGATTGTGTGTAGAACGTCCGTCCCAATACTGTGCACCACGTGCCGGAAGTGCTACTTCACTAAACTGGTAAGGTCCTTGCGGTACATTCGATACGGCATGTACAATCTCTGAAGCCACCATCCAGCCAGGATGGAAGGGGAGTGACTTGGGAAAACGGGATACGAACATATGATACTTGCCATCGTCTCCTTTTACCACGGAACTTCCCCAACTCCAATAACCTTCACTCTCAAAAGCAGGTGTTTTTATTGCTTTGCCTAACTGATGGAATAATGGGTTCTGTGATTTCTGTTTTAACTCTATTAGGTTATCAATCTTCTGTGCACGGAGCATACTGATTGAAGAGAGAAGTATCAGCGCAAATAAGAAATAATTTTTTTTCATGGTTTTATTCTTGTTTAATATTATGATTTAAGTTCTATTGCTTTGCTAAATCCCTGTTGGTTGGTCTCATAATCCCTTTAACCCCCTCTGGAAGGTATCAGGACTATACCTGAGCTATACTTGCTCCGTACCAACTCCGTGCTTTCTCCGTATAAGGGTACCTCTGAGTGGAGAATGTACGGAGCAAGTACGGCTCAGGCAGGTTTCGGGTATGGAGCAGGTATACTGCGGAAGCAGAACCTACTGTATGAAAACCGGAAAAAGATAGCCAATGCTTTTTATGAATGTAGCAAAGATAATCTTTATTTTATTTCGTGATACTCTTCTTATAAGCTCTTGTACAATAACATACGCTTTATTGTATGATTTATATCGTTTCTTCTTTTTCTTTTTCTCTACTTTTGTTTAACTAACCTTTATTGATAAAACCGAATAAGTTACCATGAAAAAAGAATTACTTTGCATTATGTTGATCACATGCACCGGGTTTTTGCTCCATGCACAAGAGGCGGAAAGGAAATATGCTTTTGGCAATTATCAACGCTACTATCAAGATGGTCAGCGAGTTCATGATCCGGAGAAGGAGAAAGCCTTGGAGAGTCTGAGGCACTCATTAGCGGAACATCCGTATCGTTATCATTCATTGAAGACTTCATACAGTGCCAAAGAATGTTTGGAACAATTGACAGATAATGGTATATTTACTCCCTTAAAAACGCAAGAAGATGAATTTCGGAAAGACAATGGTTTTCAGAAGCCTTACTCCACAGTACAAGGAGAGATTGGCCTCTTTTTGACAAATGCATTCAATTGTATATGGAAAATAGCTGATGCTTATCGCAAGAAAGAGCTTCCGCTGGAGAAGGCTTTGAGTGATAAAGTGCTGAAAGCGATATTGCACTATGGAAATATAGAGCTGGGACGTCCTAATGATGGGCCGCGCTTTCATGCTTCTTGTTTTGCCATCCCAACAGCGGCTGTTAATATCTACTATGCTTATCTCGCACAGATGGAAGGAGCGGAGATTGGGCAGGGAAGGGCGTTGTTGAGAGAGGTCTGTGATATGTTGAAAGCCTTGGGGCTTCAAGCTTGGACGCAACCCCTTCGGCACGATGAAACGGACGAAAATGTCGTTTCTATCTCGCGTTTCCGTAATCATGTGTGGTGGGTTGGGGGAAATGCTTTGGCTTATCGTTCTCTGCTTCCCGTGGCAGCTATGTACCGTTCTATTCCTATGATTGACTTATTGGCTGAGGTTTGCCAACGGGGTATCAGTATGACTTCGCAGAATACTTATTCGGAAGCTTTCTGGACAGAGGGCTTTACAGCTGACGGAGCCGGATGGGGGCATGGAAAACAATGTCTGATATGGGGCTATCCTATTGATGGAACATCCAATGCACTTAGTATCTTGAATTTGCTGAAAGGTACTCCTTGGGCGAAAGCGCTGAACCGTGATAATGCTGAGGCTATTTTGAATTTCTTGCGTGGTGGTAGTTGGTATTATTATAAAGGTTATCGCTTGCCTTGTCTTGACCGGGGATCGTATGTATATAATCCTATGGGACAATCTATTCCTTATGCTAAGATGCTCGATAATATTGTGACGAATTGGATAGACTCTTTTACTCCCGAAGAGCAGAAAGAATTGCAGCAGTTGCAGGTGGAAGTAAAGAAGAATCGTATAAATATGGATAGTTATGCGCCAGGAGTATACAATGGTACCCGATGGTTTTTTAATAACGATGATCTTATCAAGAAAACTTCCGATTATCATATTACTGTAAACATGGCTTCTGTCCGTTGTGACGGTTTGGAAAGTGCGGTGAATATGGCGGATGAATATAATTTCTATCCTACGGACGGATTGACCCTCTTTCAACGTACAGGCGACGAGTACTTTCGTATAATGGGAGGCTGGGATGTCACAGCTTCTCCAGGTGTTACAGCACGTGAAGGGATGAACAAGCTTACACCTGTGACTAATTGGCGTGGATATTGCAGTAAATATAACTATGCGGTAGGCACTACCGATGGAGGTGAGAATGCTGTAACCGGTTATATCTTTGAAAAAATGAATGCATCTGATAAAAAAGATGTGAATGATCGTGGCAATAGTAAGGGATTGAATACACTACTTTATGACTTTAAGGCCTATAAGGCAAATTTCATTTTGGGAGATTATTTTGTAGCATTGGGTGCGGGTGTTACTAATGCGAAACCGGCTATGGAAGGAGGTATTCGTACGACTATAGACCAAACAGCTCACATCGGAGCAGTTACTGTGATTGAGAAGGGAAAAGAGAAGCCTTTACAGGAGGGCCGTCAATCCTTGATAACTTTTGAAGGACAACCTGTGTGGGTGATGCAGGAAGGTAAGTTTGCCTATCGTGTGTTGCCTGAATTTACCCGCAAGGCTTTTGTTCTGACGGAGACTTGTCCAACAAACTGGATAAAGCGAAATAGAGGAAATGCAAAGAAGGGAGATTTGCCACAGACGGTTGATATTTTGCGTTTGTGGGTCGATCATGGACAGGCACCGGTAAATGATACTTATGGCTATGTGGTCTATACAGGTAAGGGACGACCTGCTGATACTTTGCCTTTTCAAGTTTTGCGGAACGATACCTTGGTACAAGCTGTACGTTCTGTAGATGGTAAATTGGTTGGGGTAGTATTCTATCCCGGAAATAAAGGCTTGGAAGTTGATAATTTGTCTCTCTCTGCCTCTTCTCCTTGTGCAGTGTTGATTCAGAAAGAAAAAGGCAAATATAAATTATCCGTAACGGATGCTTGCATGAATTCTGCATTAAAAGAAATAACTCTCGTATTTAATGGACGAACCGTAATTGTTTCGATGGAACAGGGAATGCTTAGCGGGAAACCATCTGTTATAGAAATACCCTAATACTACTTATTATAAAATAAATCACAAAGCGAGTATGTACCTTGATTAACCTAAAGTACTGTATGTGCAAGAAAAATGAGGGAGAAGAACCTCACGGTCCCTTTCCCTCATATAAAATTGATTAAGGTCTATTTGATTTATTTGATAATAGGTTAGAAGTATGTGTTATTGCCTCTTGTAGATTAATATCCTGCATTGTTAGTCCAGCCAGCCAGTTTAATTTGAGTAGAAGGAATTGGAAAGTAGTAATGGCTATTGGCTTTCATTAGTGAAGAAGGATAATATTTAGATTTAAATTCACTGACCTTTTCACGACGTACTAAGTCGAACCAACGCTTGTATTCGGCTAAAAACTCGTAGCCACGTTCTGCAAATACAGCTTTGTCAAATTCCTCGCTATTAGTTGTTGTAGTCAATGTAGATACCCCAGCGCGGGTTTGAATATCTTGCAGACATTTTAAGGCTGTGGCGTTGACGTTTCCTGTAGCTAAATTAGATGCTTCGGCATATCTTAATAATACATCTGCATATCGGTAAATGGGAGTGATACCGTTAGATTGCGCACTGTTGCCTGCTACTCCTTGATTGTAATCTTGGTATTTGGCAATACAAGGGTATCCGTCTTGACTGTCCTGCCATTTTACAGTCGTTCCGGTAGCTGTGGGCCATTCAGTCATGTAATTGAATTCTTTCCGTGCACCTTCCGGATAGGTTGCCATATAGTCAGGATTAGCATAATAGTCTGCCCAACCGGCCTTGACATAGTCTCGTGGGTAGAAGGATTTGCCATACTGACTTGCAACTTTGTTAGCTACAGAATTGTGTATGGCGAATAAATGTTCATTAGCTTCTTCCTTTTTGGCTTCTTTCCATAAATCACCATATACCGGTGTCAGAGAGAGTCCGGAATGTTCTATGATATCTAAAGAAACTTCTGCAGCTTTAGCATAATATTCTTTACCTAACTTTAGGGGCCAACCTGCCATAGTCATGTAAACATCGGAAAGGAGTGCTTTTGCTGCCCATTGTGAAGGCGTGGAACTAAATCCGCTACGGCTCACTGTAGGTAATGATGCACATGCTTCAATCAGGTCGGGAACGATAATTTTATTATAAATATCAGCTACAGCTGTACGTGGTTGATATTCGATGGCTTCAGAGCTATTTGTGACGTATGGGATGTCTCCGTACATACGTACTAAATAGAAATAACTCAAAGCGCGCATGAAACGAGCTTCTGCCACAACAGCTTTGTATCGTTTCGCTGTTTTTTCGGAGGCTTCCTTTTCCGCAGCAGTTGCACCACTTATCTCGGGGATAGGAGTACCGGCAATAAGTGTATTTGCACCGGTGATTACATTCCAGAAATTGGCCCATGAAGTGTCCCAGTCAGCTGTGTTGGAACTTATGCTTGGATTTAACTGGATAATGTAATCTAAAACATTATTAGGTTTAGGGGAGCTTACCATCTGGTCTGCTGCACAATCAATACGCATCATGCGACAACAGAAGCCATAATTGCCATTCCATAAATTCTTATAGAGACCGGTTGCAGCAAGCTCTACTTTACTAATGTCTTGCTCTATGCCATTATACTCTTCTTCTGTGATGAATGATTTGGGGTATTGATCTAAATCAACGCATGCAGTAGTTAATGCTATGCAGCATCCTAATGTTATATATGCTAATTTTTTCATATGTTTTTTATATTATCGGTTAATATTAGAATGAGAAATTTACACCCAACAGAAAATTACGGCTATTAGGGTAGCATCCCCAATCAACGCCGGATACTAATGGGCTACCAAGGGTTGCTTCCGGATCAAGACCACTATAGCTTGTTATCATGAAAGGATTCTGTACAGAAAAGTAAAGTCTCAAATCATTGAGGAAAACTTTATCACATGCTTTTTTAGGTAAGTTATATCCTAAAGTTATACTTTTGACTTTTATAAAATCACCTTTTTCTACGAATCGACTATTAAATCCAGTAGTAGTTTGGTTGAGTTTTACAAATCCTGGAATATTAGTGTTTTCATTTTCTTTGGTCCAACGATTTAAAAGTGCACGTTTAGGAGTAATAACATCCGTATTGATGCCTGATACTGCATTTCCATAACCTGATTGATCTGTTACATTATAAATGTCGAAACCGTGGAAACCGATAATGAATAATGAGAGATCGAAATCCTTATAGCGGAGAGTATTATTCCATCCCCAATTAAAACTGGGCTGTCCGTTGCCTATGATACTTTGATCATCATCGTTGTAAGTACCGTCATTATTTACATCTAAGAGTTTTTCCTGACCTGGTACTACTTTATAGATAGAAGCATAAGTACCTTTTGTTTCTACTCCATTTTTAACTACAGTGACCTCTTGATTTACTTCATCACTTTTCCATACTCCTAAGTTGGTATACCCCCAAAAAGTTCCCAGTTTTTCTCCTTCAATCATTTTGAATACTTTGTTTTCATATTGACCAGCTTGGATTTGGGTACGATCTAATGTAGGGATGTTTTTGAAAGTCCCTTTGTTGTGAGACAGAGTCACGTCTGTATGCCAGTTCCAATCTTTGCCACTAATCGGATCTGCGCCAATAGTGATCTCAAAACCTCTGTTCTGAATTTCGCAGGCATTTTTTAAAAGTTTATCCCAACCACTGTGGACAGGCTGTTGCACCTCTAATAAAACATCTTTAGATAATTTGTTGTACCAGTCGGCAGTTAATGTTAAGCGCCCATTGAAAAAGCCTAAGTCTATACCTGCATTAATTTGATCATTACGTTCCCATTTTAAGTATTCAGCTGCCGGACGTCCGACAGTGTAAGAAGTTGAGCCGTCTGCGTTTTGGGTAGGCACCATTTGAGAGAAAATGCGGTAGGGCTCTATCGCTTGGTTACCTACAGAACCATACCCGATGCGTAACTTTAACTGGCTAATAGCTTTTACATCTTGCATAAATGCTTCCTGCTTGATATTCCATGCTAATGCTGCAGAAGGGAAATAATCCCATTTATCCTTTAGGCGTGAGGAACCGTCAGCGCGGATGGAAGCTGTTACCATATACTTATCCATTAAAACATAGTTTACACGGAACATACCAGAAAGTAGTGTGTTGATAACACGCTCTGAACTTGCATTTTGGCTGTAAGAGTCTGCTAAGCTGTTAGCGCCGAGACGTTCAAAATACATGTTATTGGCTATCCCTTTTAGAGTAAAATTATTGCTATAAGACTGTTCCAAAACAGCAGTTGCATTGATGCGATGATTCTTATTAAACTCTTTAGTATAATTCAGGGTATTGGTATTTAACCAGCTCCAATTAAAAGTGCTGTTGGCTGTTGCCTGCGTTCTGGTATTTTTAAAGTAATAATAACTCTTGGCGTTGTCAGAGCTTGCTGCTAATGAATTAGTAAATGTGACTCCTAATTGGGTACGGAAAGTTAATCCATCGATAATATTAAAATCCATATAACCTTGGAGGTTGTTTACCAGTCTGCGAGTATCTCCGTCAATTTCATTAATATATCCCATTGGATTATAAGCAGGATTCCCGCCAATAGCATAAATGTTGTTATATTCTCCTTTTTCATTCGTGGGAGAAGTAGTATTGGGGAAATTAATGGCAGAAACGAGTAAACCCTCATATTGAGTCATACGTGGGCCTGAGGACACATTTAGATTGCCATAAATATTCATACCGACTTTCCACCATTTTTTCAGTTTAGTATCAACTTTTAAGCGCCAGTTAAATGCATCATTTTTAGAATTCTTGATAGCTCCTTCTACACTTTCATAACGAAGAGATGCCAAGAAGTTTGTTTTTTCACCACCGCCCGCTATTGAGACTTCATAGTTCTGAGCTACTCCTGGAGAGTTGAAAATATGATCTATATAATTATATCCTGCTTTGCCACTTGAGAAAGCCGCTATTTGGTCAGGAGTATAATAAACGTGAGCTTCTTTCCCTTGGCTTTCGTTATATTCTTTTCCGTATGCGTTGGCCAATTGAGCGAATTCTGCCGGAGAAAGGAGGTCAGGCTTGCTGATTACAGTTTTCAGATTTACAAATGCATTGACAGATACGGTTAAGCGATCCTTGTTTGGAGTTTTTGTTGTCACTAAGATTACGCCATTGGCACCGCGAGAACCGTAGACAGCTGTAGCTGAAGCATCCTTTAAGACTTCAATGGATTGGATGTCAGCAGGGTTAAGAGCCTTTAAAGAACCACCGATAAATCCGTCAACCACTACCAGAGGTTCACTGTCAGCAGTAATAGAGTTGATACCGCGGATACGAATTGTCTGATCGCTGGAAGGATCGCCTGCGCTGACAACTGATACACCTGCCATACGTCCCTGCAGGGCATCTGAAACATTACCGGAAGGTGTACTTTTCAATACATCTCCTGCTTTTATGGAAGCGACCGCACCAGTTAAATCACTTTTACGTTGTACTCCATAACCTACAACTACTACTTCTTGAAGTAGTTGGGTGTCTTCTGCTAATTTTACGTTGATAGAGGATTTTCCGTTTACAGCAATTTTCTGCGTCTGATAGCCAATGTAGGAGAATGTGAGAGTCCCGTTAGAAGGAACATTAGTGAGGCTGAATTTTCCGTCAAGGTCTGTAATACATCCGTTAGAGGTCCCATCTACAACTACTGAGGCGCCAATTACAGGACCAAAGTTGTCTGTCACTGTACCTGTTACCGTGATTTCCTGTGCATTTGCCTGTGTGGCAAATAGTACACAAAGTAACATAATACCAAATGCTTTTAGAAAGCAAGATTTTTTTTCCATAAATATTAAATTTATTAATTAGTAATAAGGTTTTTTCCGTGATGAAAGATTCAAATCACATCGCAAAAATATGCGATTAATGCGGAGAAGACTTTCGTTTATAGTTCGTAAATAGTACGAATCTGTACATACCTTATTTGCTGTCCACTATTCTATAGCTTTTTACCCCTATTGGGGGAGATTGATTAGTGTTATTTCTACAGGTTGTCCATGTTGGCAGTAAACGGTGAGGCTTGTGCTATTGGCTTTATAAGAGATTTCTGTTTGTTTGCTATTCTTTGTTGGCTTCCATAAGCCTTTTAACTCCAGCTGTTTCTTTATGATACGGCTGGGCTCTTTAGTTGTATAAGTCTTTTCGCTAATATTCAGATTTGGATCACAAACACTTAGAATAATCTTATCCTTATCATTCCGGTACATTACCATTGTTTCTGCAGGTATACTATGGAATAACTTATCAGTTTGTGATTCGAATGATTCAAATAGTGCATAAGCAGTGATGCCAGTTACATAATCATGAACAATGTGTGCATCATTATTACGTTGCAATACTTCATAGCTTTGCAGTGCTTGCTTTTTTAATTCTTCACTAGTAGGTTGTATCCATATCATATATTCGTAGGTTGCATTGTTTGGAGCTTTGCCGTGGTCAATCCATGAGGATGCGAAAGTACCTTGGGTGACAGCACGTGTTTTTTCATGAAGTGATTTTTGTTCCGCTATCTGAACTTTTATTTTCCCATCCTTTACAAAATAATAATTATTATAGCTGTCTTTGATGCAGGTGGGTTGCTCTGCTTTACAATTAATTTTTTGATAGAAGCCTACTTCTTTGTGTTCATCCCCATTGATCTGGATACTGTTTATTCCTTTGTGGAAGATGCTTTGGAACAAAGTCGTTTCTGTAGAATAGCTGTTATTACTATTTTTAATTCCGCTACCTAAACATATCATCCGGTTCCCAAAACAGAAAACTGATTTACGGGCTACGAAATCCGGAGTAAAGTTTTTCAGTTCGCGTTCCATCAGTTTTGTAACAAACATGCCGTTTCTGTTTTCAAGAGAACTACTGCCTGAAAAATTCTCTCTAGAATGAGCCATGGTGGTTCCCGGTAGTGGACTGTCAAGCAATTCAAAAGGTAAATGGATGGTCGTAGTTCCCGGCAGGCGATTCCAATCCCAACCGTTCTCATCGTAGCCACTGGCGAGGCGTGAAGGGTATCCCATAATTTGAACGGAACCATAACTTTGATAACGTCCATAACGGTTATCTTTCCGATAAATCTCAGATCCCCAGACATCGGTGGTATAACCTTTTAAGGTTACCATCCAATCGTTTCTCCGAAATATACCTGCCGCCCCATAGTTGTATACAAAGAAACCTTGTGGTGCGGGGGCAGGAGTAATGCCTTGTGCTTTGAAGTAACGTGCTTCGGGGGTATCCTTTTCGCAAAGCCGTAGATAGTCTGCTGCCAGATGATGGTCGAAGGCATTGCCTTCTCCTGATAAGTCTCCTGACAGGGCAAGATGAGCAAAAGCGGCTACATCATCCGCTTTCATTGAGCCACCGAAAGGATGCCGTCCGCTGATACCAATTCCCCATTCATATTTGTTGGAGTAGTTGCGCATGGCGATAAAGGCGGATTTCAGCACTTGACGAGCATCTTCGGTAGGTTCATAAACGGTATTATTGGTTAAGGAAATAAATTGGCCTACCGTGGCGAGTACTCCTGTTGTATAGGCTGGATAGAAACCACCATGGTGAAAAGTGGTTCCGTCCACTTTGATACCTCCGATAGTTCCTGGAGTGTATTGAAGAGAAGAGGATACCCAACGGGAAAGACCTTTCAGTGCGCGTACTCGTTCCCGTTCGTCAGTGAACAGTAGTGCTGAAACAGTTTTAGCCATTAAAAGGGTATGCCAGCTGTCCAGTAGCTCGTCTCTACCGTATTGGTAGGGTTGGCGAGTTTCTTGTAAGGCGGACCAGAAAATGAGGGTGGATAAGATATTATCCCGATTTGGAGCTTTCCAGATAGCATCACGCATTAACCAGGCTGTAGTGTAAATTTTCCGTACTTGATATCCATAATGATGATTGGTTCCCATCCCGCTACCGAAAGAGAATCCTTGGTCTATGGCGAAGTCCCAGACGGTGAAGTAATTCTTGCGGGAAGTTTCGGAATGATTGTAATAAGTATCGTAAGCGAATCCGGATAGCATCGTTTCCAAGTCATTCCAGGATATTTCTCCTTTAGAACGGTCCAGTTCATCGGGTGTTAGAATCGGAGCACCGATGAATCCGGTTCCGGAACGTTGAATACGTGCTTTCTGAAAAACATTATATGCTTTGGAAACAGCTTCTCTCGGCGCTTTCTGAATATCGAGAGCAGTGGTTAGTCGTTGTTCTACAGTACACAGTTCATCTTTTTCTGCTTGATTGAGAGTAGTAGGTAATGGAATATCATATTCATATTGTTCCCATTGCCAAACCCGGCACCAATGCCACAGGTCTCGGTATGAGAGAGAGTTATTGTAAGGCATTTGCAAGTCGGGAGTAGTACGGTCGTTCATCTTTTTTACAGGAAAAGTCAAACGGTCCAGAAATATACGCCCTTTTCGTTCAGGGGCTATCAGCCGATAACTTGTTATTTCTTTATTTTGTTTATCTCCTTTCATGTGTTGGAAGCCGATCCAACAAGCGCGCCAACCAGCCGATGCCAATTGGAAATTGAACCAATAAGATACATCTCCTTGGGGGGAAAGGAATTCAAAACGAATGGAATCTTGTTGAGGGGCTTCATTATAAATCCATAAGGTTATTCCGTATGAATTTTCCATTCGTTCATCAAGGGTGAGAGGCTGTTCAAGAGCAACGTTGAGCTTGGAACCGGAACGGAAATCCCATTCAAGACTCTGTTTTCCTTCTTTATAATACTGAGTAGATAAAGTTATCTTTCCCTTATCACTTGTTTGAAACTGTTTGGGAATCCCAGTCTCAAAACCTATCAGTTGGGCAAAGGATGTTTGACCGCATAACAGTACAAGAATGAATAATAAGTGTTTTCTGGTCATAAGGCATATTGTTTTTAAGTTTTATAAAAAGAGGGAGAGGAACCTCACGGCCGCTCTCCCCACACATATCAAATTGATTAAGGTCTATTTGATTTCGTTTTAAGGTTAGAAGTCATGCATGTAGCTATTTCTTGGGATTCCAATAGCTGTTTTGTTCTAACTTGGTGTTCACAGACAATTCTTTATTGGGGATTGGCAAGAACTGGTGTTTGTCCTGAGTGCTTCTAGTAAAACCTTCGGCACCGCTTCTGTTTGCCTTTTTGTTTGACCAACGTGCATCTTCAATAGCATTTGCCAAGTTTTTACTGATTGTCTCTACATAAATACCCCAACGGATCAGGTCATATTTACGTAATGCTTCGAAGCAAAGTTCGCGTCCACGTTCGTCACGAATTTCTTGGCGCAGTGCATCTGCTGAAATAGTTTCAGGTAATTTACCGATTCCGGCACGCGTGCGTACTTCATTGATGGCAGATACGGCTAGAGTGGTAACCCCTTTTGATTCTAATTCTGCTTCTGCCAGCATTAATAGAACATCAGCGTAGCGTAAAATAGGGAAGTTTTCTTCAGTGAAATTTTTGTGCTGGGGGGTACTCTTTTCCCATTCACGGCGGAATTTGCCGCAGCAACGTTCTACAATAGCTGTTTTGCCCCATGCTTTTTCAGTGCCATTGGCAGCAATTTGGTAAGGAGCCATAGCCAAATCACGTCTTAAGTCACCAGGATTTTTCTCGTACAGATCCCAAAGAATGAGTGAACCGGCATAAAAAGCGGCGCCATATCCTTTCCCACAATTTGCATTTTGCATATTACCGATCTCGTTGCCCATACGACCTTCTGTATATTTACCGTCATCACGGGTACCGATGAATTCCGCTTCCCACATACTTTCATTATATTCGGGATCGTATTGATCAGAAGCCATCATTTTCCAGATAGCATAAATGTCATTTTGATATAGCTTGTGCTTCTTAGAGTCATAAACAGCTTTAGCATACTTGGCAGCTTTTTCATAAAAAGGTTGTCCACCTTCACTCGGATAACCGGCGCGCCACAGGCATACGCGTGCCAAGATACCTTCGACAATGGTTTTCTTTACATGAGAAGGTGATTTGTCATATTCTTTATCATCTACCATGTCGATACAGTCTTCCATTTCTTGGATAATCCAGTCAAGTGCTTCTGCATGGGGGGTGGCAGCTTTGCTACTCGTAGCTATGTCTGTAACCGTTTCTGTACGGATAGGTACTTCATACCAGCCTTGTACCAAAAGGAAGTGATAGTAGGCACGAAGAAATTTAGTTTCTCCTTTTATACGTTGTCTTATATACTCTTTATCTTCGGGAAATTCAGCCTTATCAATATTATCAAGTAACACATTGGCATTATTAATACCGTCATAAAGATCTGTCCATGTATCAAAAAGTTGCGCATTTGCAGCATCATGAGTGTTGCAGACTGCACCGTGATTCTTTACTGGATTTCCATCAAATTCGCGGGCAAAATAACTTAAATCATCAGTGTTGGAGAACATCAGTGAGTAATTATTACCGTAAACGGTCCCTTTTACCAAGGTATAATATACTCCAGCCAAGGCCATTGTACAATCTTTTTCATTCTGGTAGAACGTTTCAGGAGCAACAAAGTCATAGGGCTTTGTGTCAAGGAAGTCGCATGAAGCCATTGTAACTACGAGTGACCACAAGCATATCTTTTTAAAGAGATTATTCATTTTCTTCATATTCGTTTTTCAGTTTAGTGATTAGAAAGTAACATTTACACCAAGTGAGGCATTGAATGCACGAGGATAAGCCGACCAGTCAAATCCAGGAGTTAACACAGAGTGACGTGTAGAAACTTCAGGGTCTGAACCGGAATATCCCGTAATAGTAGCAATATTTTCAGCAGAAACGAATACTCTTGCTGCACTGAGGCCTATTCTCTTCAAAGTCTTGGTATCAAAGTTATATCCTAAAGAGATTGTTTTCAATTTCAGAAATGATCCATCTTCTACGTACAGTGAACTGTATTCATCAGCGCCGACTGCTCTTACACGGGGGATATTGCTGGTAGGATTGCTTTCACTCCAACGGTTCTTATAAGATGCGAACTGGTTCAACTGTTTTTTAGCTCCTGGATTTTCCATTACGAGACGATTCACATTGAAAACGTCATTACCGTAGCTCCACTGCAAGAAGATATTTAAATCCCAGTTCTTATAGACGAAATTATTAGTAAAGCCACCTGTATGCAGTGGATGTCCGTTGCCAATTACTGTCCGGTCATTATCTGTAATCAGATTGTCCTCGCTGCCATCGATGTTCTTATACTTTGGATCACCGGGCTGGCAACCATCTTTAAATTTAGGAACTCCTGGTTTCAGTTCATAAGTCTTCTTCCCGTTTTCATTAACAGTGATATTGAAATCTTCTTCTTTATATGTTCCGTCATATACGAAACCATACATTTTACCTGCAGATTCGCCTACACGACTGACATAGGCTATCTGGTTTCTGAATTTCTGGTCCCAGCTGATGTAACTTGTCATCTGTTCTTGCCCGTAGTTTAAAGACAAGATTTTATTTTTATTGAATGCTATATTGAAACTGGATGACCAGGTAAAGTTCTTATTCTGTATGTTAGTACTTTCTAAAGTAACTTCAAATCCTGTATTGCGTAACTCACCAATGTTAAGGCGGGTAGTTGCATAACCGGAACTGGCAGGAGTATCTGCATTCATCAGCAAATCTTTGGTTGTTTTGATATAGTAGTCAATATTCAGGTTTAAGCGTCCATCCAAAAAGCCTAAATCCAAACCAAAGTCGTATTGCTCGGTCGTTTCCCATTTCAGGTTAGGATTAGCAATGCTGGAAACATAGTATCCTGGATAGAAAGTGCTGTCCCAAGGATATTTATAAGTATTTTCACTTGCATACAAACGAGCCATGTAATCATAGTCTCCAATACGATTGTTACCTGTGAGACCGTAGCTGACACGCAATTTACCATTAGATAGCCACGTTAGATTATCTTTTACGAAGTTTTCACGTCCGAAAGCCCAAGCCAGTGAGCCTGAAGGAAAATATCCCCAGCGATTGCCTGGTGCGAATTTGGATGAACCATCGGCACGCATGGAGAAAGTTACGTAATATTTTGAATCATAATTGTAGTTTAAACGTCCCAAATAAGACATCAGAGCATTTTCTCCTTTAGAAGCGCTGACAACAGGAACATCACCATTTCCTAAGCCAGCCATGCCTAATGATTCATTAGTGATGTGAGAAACGCTGACATCATGATAGTAGCTGGTGTTTTTTTGGAAAGTGATACCCAACAGGGCGTTTAGATTATGTTTTTTCTTGTTGAAAACATAACTCAATGTATTCTCATTCAGATAGCTTCTGCTTTCTGATTGATATAGATAAGCATTGACTCCCTTACTTTGAGTATTGTTTGGATGACTATTACCGGTACGTGTTTGAGAATTGTTGAATTCTTCGTTCTTATAGTCTTTGCCTGTATAACCAGCTGTTACTTTTAACTTCAGGTTCTTGATGATTTCCCATTCTACACCCAAATTAGCTTGCAGGGTATTTGTAATTTTACGACGATATTCGTTTTGTGCAGATTTTACCGGATTGAATCGATAATCGTTGTTTATGTCTACATCTTCGTCATAAAGTTCTGCCAATAGGTCGGAACCGGAAGGAGAAACAGGACGGTAACCCCATACACTGTACATTAATGAGTTAGAAGACTGAGAAGTATTGATAGAGGGGTTAGGACCATTTTGAGTAACACTGGCATAGTTAACATTTGCATTAACTTTAATACTCTTGTTGATTCTTTGATTCAGATTGAAACGACCTTGATAGCGATTTAGATCAGAACGTATAATAACGCCTTCTTGGTTACTGTATGATAGAGATGCGGTGTAGTCCATTTTGTCTGTACCACCACTTAAAGCAACGTGATGGTTATGACTTAAAGCAGTGCGGTAGATTTCGTCCTGCCAGTTATAATTCTTCATTGTTTTGTAATCATCAAGTGTCAGTCCGTTTTTTAAATAGAAGTATTCAAATTCGTCAACCATTTCACCGTCTACTTCTTTTGTATTGCCTGCCATTATTTCTTTCTGCATACATGCAAAATCATAGGCATTCATGACATCCATTTTATTTTTAACGGTGCTAAAGCTCACACTACCGTTATAGGTAACCATTGTTTTTCCGGCTTTACCTTTTTTAGTGGTAATGATAACGACGCCATTAGCACCACGGGAACCATAGATGGCTGTAGCTGAGGCATCTTTTAGTACGTCAATTGATTCGATGTCATTTGGATTGAGCGCACCCATACTTGAGCTTTCCATAGGGAATCCGTCAATAACATAAAGAGGAGCAGTACTTTGAGTTAATGAACCGGCACCACGAATAACAATATTGAAGTTGTCGCCCAGACCACCGTCAGAAGAAGAAACTTGAACGCCTGCGATACGTCCGCCTAAAGATTCGGCAATATTGTTGATAGGAGTTTTTGTCAGGTCATCCATATTGGCCTTACCAATAGAACCGGTTAAGTCGCGACGCTTTACGTCACCATAACCTACTGCGACAACAACGACTTCATCCAGTTGTTGGGCATCTTCCTTTAAATTGATAGTGAGTTTTGTTTGATTATTGACAGCAATCTCTTGTGTCTGGTAACCTACAAAAGATACAACTAAAATACCTTTTGAAGGTACATTTGTTAATTTGAAGTTTCCATCTAAATCTGTAATGCAACCATTGACGGTTCCTTTTACCACTACGGATGCACCGATAACAGGACCTAAGTTGTCGTTTACAGTACCAGTAACTGTTATTCCTTGTGCTCTTGCTTGTGTCGCAAACAGAACAAAAAGTAACATGATACTTAGCGCTTTCAAGAGGCTTGATTTCTGTTTCATAAATATTAAATTAATTAGTTTTTAAAAAAGGTTGTTCTTTCTCGTTAAACGACTCGAATCACAACGCAAATGTATGTGATTGAATAGAAGTCGACTTTAGTTAATAGTTCGCAAAAAGTACGAATTTGTACATTCTTGATAAAGAAACCCTGTTCTGTACGATTCCTTACTTTGTACCCTGGTTCTTCCCGGCCTTTACCTGCTCCAGTAGTGTTGAAAGCTCTTTTACCATCTCCGGATGTGCTGCTGCAACGTTATTTTTCTCCGACGGATCTATGGAAATATTGTACAGTTGAGGTTTGGGATCATTCCCTAACTCCATTTTAGTCCAATGTTCGACAGCGGGTTTATCACTTGGCTCGATGTACTTCCATGTTCCTTGAATAATCGATAAAGTATTGTTCAAATTCTGCTGTACTACATAGTCGCATCCGGTATTATCTTTCCCTAGGAAAGTGGCTAATTGATCACGGCTGTCAGGCGCAACGGTTGCGGGTGTAAGCGGGTGATTCAACAACGCAGCCAAAGAAGCATATACATCAATCATAGAGAATAAAGCTTGCTGTTTACAAGGCTGAATACCGGCAGGCCAACGTACAATGAATGGAATACGTGTTCCGGCTTCATAGGCACTGTACTTTCCACCACGGTATTGTTTCATAGGAGTGTGACCGTTCAGTAGTTCAAGAGCCTGATCTTGATAGCCGTCGTCAATGACAGGACCATTATCGCTACAGAATACAAAGATGGTGTTATCCGCAAGGTTCAGACTGTCCAGAGTGTTCATAATCTCGCCCACAGTCCAGTCCAGTTGCAAGATTACATCACCACGGGTTCCCATACCGCTCTTTCCGGCGAAACGGGCGTGGGGGACGCGTGGAACATGTACATCTTGCGTACCCATGTACATAAAGAAAGGTTCGTCTTTATGCTTGATAATAAAATCTTTTGCTTTACCTGTGATGACATCTGCAATGTCCTCATCCACCCAAAGAGCAGATTTACCACCGGTCATCCAACCGATACGGGGAATACCATTTACAATCGTATTGTTATGTCCCTGACTGGGTTTCAGTTTTACAAGTTCCGGATTCTCCAATCCGGTAGGCCAGTCACCCACTTTGTGGTTATAGTTGACGGTAATGGGATCGTTAGGATCCAAACCTACTACATGTCCGTTCTCAACGAATACACAAGGTACACGGTCAACTGTGGCGGGAATGATGTATTCGTAATCAAATCCTATATCTTGAGTATTAGGCTTTATCAGATGATTGAAGTCCGTACCACCTTTGGGGCCGAGTCCCAGATGCCATTTCCCTACGGCGCCGGTAGCATAGCCTTCTGCCTTGAACATATCAGCCATGGTGACACAGGCTGTGTCGATAATTAGCTCAGAGTTACCCGGAGCGATTCCCGTGTTTTCCTGCCTCCAAGGATACATACCTGTCAACAGACCGAAGCGGGAAGGAGTACTGGTAGAGGAAGTAGCATAGGCATTGGTAAACTGTACACCTTGTCCGGCAAGACGGTCGATATTAGGAGTACTTATCTTGGTAGCGCCATAGCAACTCAAATCGCCGATACCCAAATCGTCGGCAATTAAGTATATCACATTAGGTTTCTGACGGGTGTTGTCAGTGGTTTCCTTTTTCGATGGATTTCCACATCCAGCTATCAGGGCTGCGCCCGGGAGGAGAGACCATAAAGGTGAAAAATGTTTCATAGCTCTTTGACTTTAGATTGTTATTTCTGAGGTCAAAGGTAATGGCTTTCGGGAAATTCTGTGTATAGTAGAGTACAAGTGAAGGGGAAAAACGTACAAAACACGTATCGAGTGTATGTTTGGTACTTTGCCGGCCTCTTGCCTGTTAAGTGGCAAGAGGCGGTTCTTCTTCGTTCTTTTCATCGGAGTCCATATTTTCCCCTTTACGGTATGCCAGCGGACTGATCTGGTATACGTCCTTGAAACACTTTGAGAAGTAGCGTGAAGAACTGAAACCTATTTTGTCCGATATCTCGGTAATGTTTAGTTCCGGGTTGTTCCGCAACATCAAGGCGCCTTTTTTCAGGCGGATGGTCAGGATGAAGTCATTCGGTGTTTGCCCGGTGATGGCTTTCAGTTTAGTGAACAGGTTGGTACGTGCCATAGCCATTTCGCGGGCGAAGATATTGACATTAAATTCCGTATTATCCAGATTCTTTTCGATGATGCTGATGGCGCGGTCCAGGATTTCCTTGTCTATCGGGTTGGTGGCAAGCATCTGTGCATAAGCTTGTGGTTGTTTACTGAACTTTTCTTGGAGGAGAATGCGTGAATTTACCAGGTTGTTACAACGCGAAATCAACAGATTCGTGTTGAATGGTTTGGTGATGTAATCGTCCGCACCGATACGCAGTCCTTCAATGTTTTGTTCTACGGCGGTCCGTGCGGTAAGCAGTACTACCGGTATGTGGCAAGTATTGAAATCATTTTTAATCTGTTTGCAGAGCTCGGTACCGGACATTTTGGGCATAACGACGTCGCTTACCACAATATTCGGCATTTCCTTCTGTATCAGCTCCAGACCTTCTTCACCGTCTGCGGCTGTCAGCACTTGATAGAATGGGCGGAAGATGTTTGCCAACATCTCACAAATGGAGGCATTGTCTTCCACGATAACCATCTTGACATCGGGCATGCGCTTAATCGGGGCATTTTCTTCCAACTCAGCTTTGAGTGAAGCATCGATTTCAGAAATCTGTGGTTGTTCTATTTGCTGTACGTCTTCGCTCTTTTTGCTGATTTCCTCAGTATTGAAATGGGCGTTGCCCAGGTGAAGGCGGACGATGAAACTGCTGCCCTTGCCCAGTTCGCTTTCTACCTTGATGGTGCCGTGGTGCAGTTCGACGATGCCTTTCGTCAGGGCTAGACCGATGCCGGTGCCTACACCGGTGGTGAGGCTGTCCATCTGCTCTGTCTGATAGAAACGGTCGAATATCTTATCTACTTCTTTGGCATCGATACCGCTACCAGTATCAGTCACGCGAATTACGGCTTCATTGCCTTCGGTGGTGATGCTGAGTGTGATGGTATCTTCGGCTTGGGTATGCTTGATGGCATTGGATAGCAGGTTATTGACTACCTTCTGCATTTGCTTCTGGTCATACCATACTTCAAGACTTTCACAGTCTTTCTCAAAATTGAAATTGATCTGTTTGCTGCTTGCATATTCCATGAAGATGAGGTAATTCTCATAAAGGAAATGCACTATGTTGTGCGGACTGACTTTTACCTTCATGTGCCCTTGTTCCTGTTTGCGGAAGTCCAGGAGTTCGGTGATCAGTTCGCGCAGTTGGATGCTGTTCTGGTAAATGCTCAGTATCTTATTATAAATGGTGGGTGTGAAGTTTTGCAATTGCATCAGAGTTTCCACCTGCGATACGATGAGCGTAAGCGGCGTGCGGAACTCGTGCGAGATGTTGGTGAAGAAGCGTAGTTTCGATTGGTTCAGCGCTTCCACGTCTTGTATATGCTTCTGTTCGTACTTCAACGATTCACGCAGCTTAATTCTCGATTTGTATGTCTTCACCAGATACCACAAAAGGATACCGGTCACTATCAGATAAATAAGATAGGCGAGCGGAGTCTTATAATAAGGTGGCAGTACATGAATCGTAAGATGCACCTGCGGACAGATGGAATCTTCTTTTCCTTTAGGTTTAATCAGCAGATTGTATGTTCCGGCATTTAGGTTCGTGTAGGTGATGATAGGTTGGCCGCGCGTGCTGTTCCAGTCTTCGGAGAAGCCTTCCAGCTTGTAAATGATTTCGTTCTTATTGGCTGCCACGTAGTTGGAGGTGGCGAATTCGATGCTGAACATGGTTTGGTTAGCATTCAGGGTGATTTCCTGTGTATGGCATAGGGATTGCGTCAAAATACCCGTTTCATCGCTCACTTTTACTTCGGCGCCGTTTACGATGAGGCGGGAAAGGATGATCTTGTAAGGCTTCGGGGTGAAATTAAGTTCCAGTTCATTGAATGAGAGCATACCTTGCGTACCGCCAAGGAAGATTTCTCCGTCGCGTGTCACACAAAGGGCGTTTTCATTGACAGCTGTCAGTGGGAAACCATTCTCCACGCTGTAGTTCTGAAACTTTTCCACTTTCTGATCGAAGATGGAGAAGCCCTGATTGGTAATCAGTATCAGTTTACCGCTGACGGGAGATTCTTGTGTATCGTAAATGCAATCACTGACAAGTCCGTTCTTGCCCTTGTCGAAGTTTTCGAAATCGTTGGTAGCGGAACGGTACAGGTCGAGGCCACTTCCCGAAGTAGAGAACCACAAGTTACCCTTACTGTCCTGCATGATGTTGTTCACATTATTGTTGCTGAGGCTGTGTGCCTGCGTTCCGTCGTGACGGTAGTTGGTCAACTTGTTCGTATCGAAGCGGTAGGAGAAGATACCTTCGCCTGTGGCGGCAATCCAGAGCGTACCGCTATTATCTACCTCTACATCTGCAACCATAGCTATTTTACGCCCTTCTTTGCTATCTTTAAAGAGCTGTTGACATTTTCCGGTCTGAGGATTGAACAGGCATACACCGTTTTGGGTAGCGACAATCAACTGGTTCTGATAGGGGGCTATGTCACGAACGATATTGGACGGCAGAGTTTCCGGATTCCCTTCTTCCATCAGATAATGCGTGAATGCGCCTGTGCGGATATCCAGTTTGTTCAGTCCGCCAAGGTGGGTTCCTATCCAGATGATTTCCTTTGCGGGATCATAATAAAGGGCTTTCACGTTGCTGTGGGAGATGCTGTTGCGTCCCTGTCCGGCAAGATACCACTTGAACTCACGTGTCCGGCGGTTGTAGAAGTTCAGTCCGCCTCCTTCCGTGCCAATCCACAGATTTCCGTTCTTATCTTCAATGGTGCGTCCGACTACGGGACTGCTTAATCCTTCTTTTTCATGGATGGAAGCTTTGTATCGGGTATAGATTTCATATTCAGGGTTGAAGTAATTGACACCGCCGAAGTAAGTACCCAGCCATAAAGTACCTTGATTATCTTTTACGATGCACCAGATGGACGAGTGTGTAAGTCCTTCATTCTGCATCTCGTTGGAGGTATGGTTCTGGAAAAGTCCTGTCGTTTTATTGTACCGGTTCAGACCGTTGAAGGTTCCTATCCAGATATTGCCAAGATTATCCTCACAGCAGGATCTGACAAAATCGGAAGATATGCTATGTGGGTTCTTCGGGTCGTTTCGCAGGTTCTCGATATTTCCGTCTGTTTTCACTCGGAAGAGTCCCTTTTCCCAGCTTCCGATCCACAGTTCGCCTGCATTGTCCTGGTAAATACTGGTGATATTTCCTTTCTCGATGGGGTGAGTTAGCAGATGTTCGTCTATTTTCAGATTGAATACACCTTCGCTGGTGGTTCCTATCCACATGTGTCCTTTGTCTTCGAACATGCAAGATATTTCGATGTTTTCTCCTGCCATCTGGTAGTAAAGATCAAAGTTATCGGTTTGCTCATTATAGCGGTATATTTCATTCTTTTTTCCGATGAAAAGGCCGTTTTTATAATATATGCTATTGATGTTTCCTTGCAGGAGGGTGGTGAAGCGTTGGGTAGTCAGGTCGAACTGGGCAACACCTTCGGTACAGAGCAGGTAGATTTTTCCGTTCTGGTCGCCTGCCATACGGAGCACGGTGTTACAGAAAAGGCTGTAGGGATCGTTTTTGTTCAGTTTGTAAGTCTGTATATCGTTTCCATTGTAACGGTTCAAACCTTCGCGCGTAGCAATCCATAAGATACCATTTTCATCAATATACAAACTGTTGACACTAAACTGAGATAGGCCGTCGTCGGTGGTTAAATGATTGAAAGTGATATTCTGGCTGTGTACGTTTGCTGTAACTATGCTTACTAAAACAAGAAACAGCGTTCTGATAAACTTTTGCACTTTTCCTCCGGTATTTTAAGGTTTCAAACACAAATATAAGGCGTTTTGCTCAAAAGGGGGATGTTTATTGGCTGTTTTTTATGGTTATGTCTGTCGAAATGTATATTTTTGGGCGTTTGTCGGACGAATTTTGACTTTTGCTTTCATTCGGAAGGTGTATATTTGCATACCAATTTTAAATCTATTATAAAATATCATGAATAACCTCCAATCCATTGTATCCCATTTCAATACGAAGGGTACAGTTAACGAAATCCAGCCTTTGGGCAGCGGACTGATTAATGACACGTACAAAGTGACTACTTTGGAAGCCGACGCGCCCGACTATGTATTGCAACGTATCAACCACGCTATCTTCCAGAATGTGGAAATGTTGCAGACAAACATTGAAGCCGTTACCCGGCATATCCGCAAGAAACTTACGGAACAGGGAGCGGATGATATCGACCGCAAGGTACTTTCTTTTATTCCTGCCGATACGGGAAAAACGTATTGGTATGATGGCGAAAACTATTGGCGCATCATGACTTTCATTCCCAATGCAAAGACTTATGAAACGGTGGATGCGGAATATTCTTATTATGCCGGTGTTGCTTTTGGCAATTTCCAGGCGATGCTTGCGGATATTCCGGATACGCTGGGAGAGACGATTCCTGACTTCCATAATATGGAGTTTCGTCTGAAGCAGCTTCGGGATGCCGTGGCTGCGGATGCGGTGGGTCGGGTGAAAGAAGTGCAATATTATCTGAATGAGATTGAAAAGCGTGCAGACGAAATGTGTAAAGGTGAACGTTTGTATCGTGAGGGTAAATTGCCTAAACGTGTATGCCACTGCGATACGAAGGTGAACAATATGATGTTCGATGAAGAAGGGAAGGTGCTTTGCGTAATTGATCTCGATACCGTAATGCCCAATTTTATCTTTTCCGATTTCGGAGACTTCCTTCGTTCAGCAGCCAATACGGGCGCCGAGGATGATAAAGACCTGAATAATGTGAATTTCAATATGGCAATCTTTAAGGCGTTTGCAAAAGGCTATCTGGAGTCTGCAAAAGTCTTTTTGCTTCCAATAGAGATTGAGAACTTGCCGTTTGCCGCCGCGTTGTTCCCCTACATGCAGTGTGTGCGTTTTCTGGCAGATTATATTAATGGTGATACTTATTATAAGATTAAATATCCGGAACACAACCTTGTACGTACAAAAGCGCAGTTCAAATTGCTTCAGAGTGCCGAGGAATATACACCGGAGATGAAGGAGTTTATAAAGGAATCATTGGTATAAGGTCTGTTTATAACAGGATGGAAAGGAATAAGACTCACCACAGATTACACAGATTCACACAGATTTATTAATCTAATAATCAGTAAAATAGAATCTGTGTCAATCTGTGTAATCTGTGGTGAATTAATTCATAACCGAAAAGAAATGAATTCTTTAATGCAATCAAAATATGAACAAAAGAACCCCTGCACACTTGGTGTTGAAATCAGCAGTCTTGTTTTTATCTCTGCTTTGTTTTTATCCCTTGTCTGCAACTAACCCCCAAAAGAAAGAAATGAAAGAGTTGAATGTAAAGAAAGTGAGTCTGGCTAATGTGGCGGTGGAGAATGTTCCTGCCTTGCTGGACAAAGAAAAGGTGGATTTTCAGTCGATCAATACGGTGAACTGGAAAGCGTTTCCTTATCAGCCGGAAGTACAATTTCGTATTGCCCATACAGATGATGCGATTTTGATTCATTATAAAGTAAAGGAAGCTAGTGTGCGTGCTGTAGCAACGGGAGATAACGGTGCTGTGTGGGAAGATGCTTGCGTAGAATTCTTTTCTATTCCTGCGGGAGATGGAATTTATTATAATGTAGAGTGTAACTGTGTGGGAACTTTGCTGATCGGTGCAGGTGGCGGACGTAGCAATCGCGAACATGCTCCACAAGAAGTAATGGATAAGGTGCAGCGTTGGTCTTCTCTGGGACGCGAATCTTTTGAAGAACGGGTAGGAGAGTGTAGCTGGGAATTGGCATTAGTTATTCCTTATTCTGCTTTCTTCAAACATCAAATCACCAGTCTTGACGGAAAGACGGTTCGTGCCAATTTCTACAAATGCGGAGATAAGTTGCAAACGCCTCATTTCCTCTCATGGAATCCCATTAATCTGGAAAAGCCTAATTTCCACTGTCCCGAATTCTTCGGTACATTGAATTTTGAGTAACTATTTCCAGTCTTTCAAATTATAGCTTGCTTCTACCGCCTTTTCTATATCATCGGGAAGGGCGGGGAAGAAGTCTATCCCTGTGATCCGCTCCACTTCATCCACAGTGTTTACATAAGAGTCCAGTGGATTATTCCCTTCGTTGTTTTTATAGATAAAGCCGATAGCTTTCGGCCTTTTGTGCAGAGAAAGTATCACTTTAAAGAAAGCATCCGGTACAGCTACTTTATGCTCACCTATAGTCTGTGGCTTTCGGTCATAGAAGATAGGGCCGGCTACAATGTAAAGACAACTGTCTTTTTTCACCCACTTGCGGCATTTCTGTTCCAGTTCGTTCCAGTCGCCCCGGTTTAGATTGTGGTGCTGGGGACAGATGTTGGTCATGTAGAAACTTTCTATCATGGCTTCACGGTCCCATTTGTTGTCACCTGCCGGACAAAGATGTCCGCGGTCCCAACCACTACCTTTATAGTCTTGTGTAGTGACGGCTTTACTTTTAGGCAGGTCAGGGTCAGGACGAAAGTTATTGATTCGCTCGGTATTTTCCTTTAAACGTTCGGGAGTCAGTTTCCAAGCTACCCAGTTGGCTATGCGGGTGTTAGAGTTATAGGATACGAGGTATCCGGTACGTTGCAGAAGAATTTCGGGAGTACCAGGGGTGGTCGTTTGCTTGATGTATATATCAGAATTCAGGGGAAGATTCTGAACGATGGTTTCTGTTTGCTCAGTACCAGTAGCCTTTTCTTTAGAGTTCGTTGTTTGATAAGTGGTGACGATGCCGCATATGATCAGGATAATCAGGAGCGTCAGTTGTTTCTTGCTATTCGTTTGTTTTTTCTTCTTCTTTCTCATAATTGAATGGGTAAGGTGGTGCAAAGATAACAAAAAAGGCGGACGAGTAAACCCGACCGCCTTCCGAATAAGGAGTATTCTTTTATTTTACAATGCCTTTGGACTCGCGTACGAAGTTAAGGATATTGTGTATTTCCTCACTCATCGGCACCTGATCCTCAATCTTTTGCAAAGCATCCTGTATGCTGAAGTTACCTTGGTAAATCAGGCGGTAAGCATTTACAATATGGCGCAGAATGCGGTCTGTTACCTGATGCTTGTGCTGTAGCACAACAGCATTAATGCCATGATAACCGGCCGGATTACCATTCATGATCACATAAGGAGGAACGTCTTTCGCAATGCGGCATCCTGACTGGATCAATACCCAGCTTCCGATGTGGCATTGTTGTTGCAAAATGACGTTACTGCTCAGAATGGTGCAGTCACTGATACGGCAATCACCGGCTACAATAGTCTTAAGTCCTAATACGCAGTGGTTACCTATCTGCACATCATGGCAAAGGTGTACGCCATCCATCAGGAAGTTCTCGTTGCCGATACGTGTGGCATCTCCTTCATGTGTAGCACGGCTCACAACTACATTTTCGCGAATGTCGTTCTGGTCGCCGATGATCAGCAGACTCTTCTCGCCCGTATAATGGAAATCCTGCGGGACGGTACCGAGTACGGCGCCATGATGCACTTTGTTCCTTTGCCCCAAGCGTGTACCGTCGAGGATACGCGCACCGGACATGATAATACAATCATCTCCAATCTCTACATCGCCTTCGATATATGCAAAAGGCTGAACCGTTACATTCTTGCCGAGCTTTGCGGCAGGATCTACAAATGCTAATGGACTTATCATAGTAATTAGTTTTTAGTTATTACTTTCTGCCTCCTCCGAGCGCTTGGTACAGGCTGATAACAGCCTGCATGCGGTCGAAAGTGTCGGATACCTCGGAGGTTTGTGCACTGAGGTAAGATTGCTCAGCAGACAGAACTTCCAGATACGTTGACGTGCCTAAGTTAAACAATTCTTTTGTATCTTCCGCAGCTTTACGGGCTGAATTTACCTGAATCTCGCGAGAAATGGCTTTTTCGGAGGTCATTTGGTATTGATACAAGGCGTTGCTCACTTCATTTCCAGCTTTCAGCAAAGTGGTCTGGAACTGGATTTTGGATTGCTCTTCCTGTGCTTTGGCCTGTTTCAGACGGGCGATATTAGCACCGCGATAGAATAGCGGTTGTGTCAACGATCCTATGGCGGAAGCCAGTAACTTGCCTGGATTTACAATTGCAGAACCTGCACTGTTAGTCCATCCTGCCGAACCACTCAATGTAATTTGTGGATAGAAAGCTGCACGTGCGCTGTTAGTATCGTAATAACTTGCAGCAAGAGACATCTCGGCAGCTTTTACATCGGGACGGTTAGATAACAGTTGCAAAGGAATACCGGCAGAGAATTCTGTTGGTAATTGCTGGTTTTCCAATACCCCACGTTCTATTTCCTGTGCCGGTTGATTCAGCATCAGGCAAAGAGCATTTTCTGTTTCACGAATACTTTGACGCATACCGGGCAGAGAAGCCAGCACCTGTGCGTAGGCGGCACGGGTTTGTTCTACTCCGGCAGAAGTCGTATTGTATATGCCTGCGTCCTTCATTGCTTCTACGGTTTCCACATTCTTTTTAAGAATATCGGCAGTGGATTCTGTAATTTGCAACTGTCGGTCGAGCATCAACAATGTGTAGTACATATTGGCCACATTGGCAATTACCTGAGTTTGCACGGCTTGTTCATAGAACTGTGTCTGTTTCAGAGATACCTGTGCACCACGTTTCGGGTTCAGTATCTGACCGAAGAGGTCTATTTGCCAGCTTGCTGTGACAGGAAGCGAATAAGTTTGCGTAGCCTTTCCCTTATCCCAACTGCTTACAGTTCCCTGCGGAGACAGTGCAAGCGTGGGAGCATAAGCCAGGCGTGCAGACATCAGTGCAGCTTCCGCTTTCTTCACGTTCAGAGCGGCACTGCGCAAATCTGGATTATTGGCAAGTGCTTGTTCGATGAGCGCTTGCAACTGAGGGTCGGTAAATACTTCCCTCCAAGGCAGGTTACCGAAGTTTGCAGTATCCGCTGCCAGTGTATCGTTCACAGCTGTCGTGTCGCGATACAGTCCGGCAGCCGTAATATCTTCAGGTCTGTCGTATGATTTGTAGATATGGCAACTGCTTAAAAGAGCAGTTGCACACATCAGAGTTATAATTTGTTTCTTCATAATGATAAAAGTATTTATACCTAATACTTATTTAGTGTATTGCTCAATTTCAGGTTCTGCATCAGAGTTATCCACATCGGCCCATTCCATCGGTTTAATCTTTTCTTGCAGATATTGGAATGCAACGAACAGAGCCGGTACAATAAAGATCTGAAGGATCATACCGATTAACATACCACCGATGGCAGAAGTACCCAGCGTACGGTTACCATTAGCACCTGCACCGGATGCCATCATCAACGGAATCAAACCGACAATCATGGCCAGTGATGTCATCAAGATAGGACGCAGACGAGCTGCGGCACCCAGTACGGCTGCCCACGTAATACTCATACCCATCTTACGACGGTCGAGGGCAAACTCAATAATCAAGATGGCATTTTTCGCCAACAGACCCATCAACATGATCAATGCAATCTGCATATAAATGTCGTTGGACATGGACCCCATTATCATTTTCAGAATGGAGATATTACCAATGGCGCTCATACCGTTGACGAACAGGAAGCTACCCAATAGACCAAACGGAATAGACAACAGTACGGCAAGTGGCAAGATGTAACTTTCATACTGTGCACTCAGCAACAGGTAAACGAATACGAAGCAGAGTACGAAAATTAATCCTGTGGTACTACCACTGGTTTCGGCCTCTTCACGTGCCATACCTCCCAATTCGTAAGCGAAACCGGCAGGCAGGTTCTCTTTGGCAACCTCGGCGATAGCAGCCAGTGCCTGACCGGAAGTATATCCGGAAGCAGGAGCAACCATTACTTTCATAGAGGTATACAGGTTGAAACGACTGATAATGTCAGGTCCATATACCTTCTTGATGGAAACGAACTGAGTAATCGGGGCCATTTCATCGCCGTTGCGCACCTTGATGCTGGACAAAGATTCCAGATTCTTGGTTGCTTCGGGTTCTGCCTGAACCATTACACGATACATCTTACCGAAACTGTTGAAGTTAGAAGCATACAGACCGCCGAAGTATCCCTGCATGGTGCTGAGGATATCGCTTGGACTGATGCCTGCCTTCTTACAAGCAGCGGCGTCGATGTCCAGCATGTACTGCGGGAAGTTCGGGTTGAAGCTCGTCTTTGCGGAGTTAATTTCCGGACGTGCTTCCAGTGCGGCATTGTAATCTTTTACTACGTCGAAGAAGTGGTTCAGGTCACCACCAGTCTTATCCTGCATGTTCAACTCGATATCGCTGGATGCAGAGTAACCCGGAATCATAGGAGGAGCAAAGAACAGTACCTGTGCTTCCTTGATAATCTTCTGTGCACGCATAAAGAGCGTGATATAAACAATGTTAGAGTTTTGCATTGTGGAACGTTCTTCCCAGTTCTTCAACTTGATGATGATAGAACCGTAAGAAGGTCCTTGTCCACCGATGAAGCTATAACCGGAGATCACCGTACGTGATGCAACGGCAGGCTCGGCAGCTACAAGGCTGTCCACGCGATGCAACACTTCTTGTGCGCGTTCCTGTGAAGTACCCGGAGGCAGAGTCACTACACCCATGATGGTACCTGTATCTTCATTAGGTACCATACCTGTCGGAGTAATCTTCATAAAGAAAATCAGCAATACGATAGAACCTGCTACAAGACCGAAACTCAGCCATCTTTTCTGGATGAAGAACAATACATTATTCTTGTATTTCTTCAACATCTTGTCGTAAGCCACATTGAAGCCTGTGTGGAAGCGACTGATAAATGTCGATTTCTTTTCACCATGTTCATCATGTGGTTTCAGGAAGATGGCACACAATGCCGGACTCAACGTCAAAGCGTTCAATGCGGAGAAACCGATAGCGATGGCCATTGTCAGACCGAACTGTCGGTAGAATGTACCTGCCGTACCACCCATAAAACTTACAGGGATAAATACAGACATCATGACCAGCGTAATAGAAACGATGGCACCACCCAATTCACTCATGGCATCGATGGAAGCGGCACGGGCGGACTTATACCCCTGGTCTAACTTCGCATGGACACCCTCGACGACGACTATGGCGTCGTCGACCACTATCGCAATGGCAAGCACCATGGCCGAAAGGGTCAGCAAGTTGATACTAAAGCCGATTAGCTTCAGTACGAAGAATGTCGCAATCAATGCTACCGGAATAGCAATAGCGGGGATCAATGTGGAACGGAAATCCTGCAAGAAGATATATACCACAATGAACACAAGGATAAAGGCCTCGATCAATGTCTTGATAACCTCATGGATAGAGGCGAACAAGAAGTCGTTGGCACTTTGTGCAATGTTGATTTGTAGGCCTGAAGGTAGCTTTTCGGAATAATCATTCAACAATGTTTCCAAGTCGCTGATAGTCTGTGTAGCATTACTTCCTGCCATCTGGAATACGATACAGCTGACAGCCTTATGCCCGTTTACGGTATTATTGAAGCTATAGGTCAGACGTCCCAGTTCGATTTCAGCAATATCTTTCAGACGGAGTACTTCTCCGTTTTCCATTGCTTTGATAACGATGTTCTCAAATTCCTCTGGCTGTTGTAGACGTCCTTTGTAACGTATTGTATATTGGAATGTCTGATTACCACGCTCACCGAACTGTCCGGGGGCAGCCTCGATATTCTGTTCTGCCAAAACAGCCGCTACATCATTAGGTATCAGTTTATATTGAGCCATCACATCAGGCTTCAGCCAGATACGCATGGAGTAGTCAGTACCCAATACCATCGCATCACCTACACCGGCAACACGTTTTACTTCAGGGATAAGGTTGATGTTGGCATAGTTTTCCAGAAACTCGATGTTGTATTGGTCTGTCTCATCATAAATAGAGAATACCATCAACATGGAAGTCTGTCTCTTTTGTGTCGTTACACCTACCTTGGTTACTTCGGCGGGCAGCAGACCTTGTGCCATAGATACGCGGTTCTGTACATTTACGGCAGCCATATCCGGGTCGGTTCCCTGCTTGAAGTAAACGGAAATATCAGCAGAACCACTGTTGGTGGCATTGGAAGTCATGTACATCATGTTCTCTACACCGTTGATCTGGTCTTCCAGCGGTGCAATAACGGAATTCAACACCGTTTGGGCGTTGGCGCCCGTGTAGGTGGCGCGCACCGATACGGTTGGCGGTGCAATGTCCGGGTATTGGGTGATAGGCAAGGTTGCCAGACCAATAAGACCCAGGATCACTATCAGCACGGAGATAACCGTAGATAGTACCGGACGATTAATAAATCTATCTAATTTCATGTTATTTAGTGATTAGGGGTTAGTGATTAGTGATAAGCACCTGCGGTATAATAGCGCAGCCGCTGATCACTAATCATTAACCGTTAAACGTTAATTGAACGCAGTTTGGATATTGCCTTCTTTCTGGTCTTTCAGTGCTTTCTGATATTCAGCTTCTTTCTCAGCAGGGGTGATAGGAGTGATAGCTGCTCCATCTCTCAGGTTTTGCACACCTTCCATTACTACTTTATCACCGGCTTTCAAACCTTCGGTTACGTAGTAATACTTACCATCGTTCAGCTTGAACACCTGGATTTCCGTATTCTTCAAGGTGTTGTCGGGCTGCACTACGAATACGAACTTCTTGTCCTGTATTTCTGTAGTGGCCGATTGGGGTATCATAATAACATCTGCCATCGGGTTGGGGAACACTACGTTGCCGGTGCTTCCGCTACGCAGAACGTTACGCTGGTTTGGGAAGAGGGCACGCATGGTTACAGAGCCTGTCTTCTGTTCAATAACACCACTGATCGTTTCCACACGTCCGCTGTCGGCATACATGGTTCCGTCGATGAGTTGCAACTGTACATCAGGCATCTTCTCCAGGATTTCCTTGGTGCTGCCACCCTCGCGTATTTGTGAAAGTAATTGTCTTTCGGTCATGGAGAAGTAAGCGTACATTTCAGAAATATCGGCAACGGTAGTCAGCGGAGTGGCAACGGAAGGGCTAACCAAGCTACCTACACGGTAGGGGATGCTACCTACTACACCATCGCTGGGGCTGGTTACACTGGTATACGACAGATTGTTCTTGGCGTTTACTAATTGTGCTTCAGCTTGTGCTAATTGTGCTTTTGTTTGTGCCAGTTGATTCTCTGCCATCTGCAAATCATAGTTGCTGATGATATTCTTTTTGTTCAACTCACGCTTGTTGTTTACGGTAAGTTCCTGCGTGTTCACGGCAGCTTTGGCTGTTTCAACAGCAGCTTTGGCTGAGTTCACGGCAGCTTGATACTGTACGGGGTCAATGCTGAACAACACTTGTCCCTTGCGTACTACTGAACCTTCGTCTACATGCAGTTTGGTGATGAAACCGCTTACCATGGGGCGGATTTCTACATCTTGTTTACCTCTGATCGTAGCCGGATAGCTGTTCGTTAAGTTGGCAGTGGTTGTTTCCACTGTAATCACTGCAAATTCGGGTGCTTTACCCGTAGTTTTGTCACTTTGTCCGCAACTGAACAGTGACAGGCAACATGCCAATAAAATCAATCTACTCTTCATACTTGTAATTATTCTCTGTCTTTTGGTTTATTTTTTCATCTTGGTAAAAAAGGCTTTTTATGTTTTGTCATAGTTGGATAATACGGAGGACAAAGGGGAAAACTAAAAGCACTCTTCGGGTTTTCCGGCTGCAAAATTATCTATTTTTGAACAGATTAGTTCTATTTGCGTCTATTTTTAACTATGTTTCATACATATCTTATATATAAGTCTCCAATATGCCATTCTAATCAGCTTTTACCTCTCCGGTTTCTATATTACAGAAAGGAATAATATTCTCATTACGAGTGAAGCTATTTCCCATTACGACTGAAGCTAGCTCCCACTACGACTGAAGGTACTTCCCACTACGACTGAACTCGTGTTTCATTGCGACTGATTGTTGTGGAACACCCAGTTGGTTGTCACACAGATAGTTACCCGCTTTCTCAGGGGCTTGCTGAAGTATCTTCTCTTTCATCCTCCCGATTGAACCTTTCCTTTGTTTTATCTGTTTTTACTGTCTTCTTGCTCTTTTTTGATTAAAATACTGTAAAGCATTCTGTTTATTAAGGGATAACCTTTATTTTTGCAGCATATTACGTAATAAATATTTAGATATGAAGTCTCTTTTCAATCGTCTGGCAGGTGTTGCCGTTGTTGGTGTCGTGCTTTATTCTTGCGCCAGCATCGGTCGTCCGGAAGGTGGTGCTATTGATGAAACCCCTCCACGCTTCGTAGGTAGTACGCCTGCGCCGGGCGCCCTCAATAATAACCGGAAGAAAATTACGATTGAATTTGATGAATTCATCAAGCTTGAGAAACCCGGGGAGAAGATTGTGATTTCTCCACCTCAGGTGCAACAACCGGAGATAAAGGCGAATGGAAAGAAGGTGGTAATCACCTTAAAGGATACTCTCAAACTGAATACTACTTATTCGATAGACTTCTCGGATGCTATTCAGGACAATAATGAAGGTAATCCGTTGCCCGATTTCGGGTTTACTTTCTCCACGGGTTCCGTTATCGACTCGATGGTGGTTTCCGGTACTGTGTTGAATGCAGCCAATCTGGAACCGGTGAAAGGTATGCTGGTAGGTATGCATTCCAATTTAGCTGACTCGGCTTTTACTACGATACCTTTTGAACGTGTAGGTCGTACCGACAGTCGCGGACGTTTCACAATTCGGGGTGTTGCTCCGGGCGAATACCGCATCTACGGATTGCAAGATGCTGACCAAAACTTCTATTATAGTCAGCCCACTGAAATGATTGCTTTCGAAGACTCCCTGATTATTCCTGCCATGGATGAACGGACACGTCTTGATACACTCTGGAAAGATTCTCTGACGATAGATACGATCATGGAGAGAGCTTATACTCATTTTTCTCCGGATGACGTTATATTGCGCTGTTTCAAAGAACGGGTTTTGTCGCAACGTCTCATCAGGAGCGAACGTCCCGAATCCCGGAAATTCTCTTTCTATTTCTCTACCCAGGCTGACAGCCTGCCGTTGTTGAAGGGACTGAATTTCGATGAAACCAACGCTTTCATCGTGGAGAAGCCTACCGGACGCATTGATACGCTTCATTATTGGATAAGAGACTCTTTGATCTATAAGATGGATACTTTGAAGATGAGTCTCACTTACCTCTATACGGATACGCTCAACCAGTTGGTACCGCGTACGGATACTCTGAGACTTGTATCGAAAATTCGACCTAAGTCCGAGAAAGAACTTGAAAAGGAACGTGAGAAGAAAGAAAAGGAACTGGAAAAAGCCAAAAAGAAAGCGGAGAAAGAGGGTAAGGAGTATGTAGAACCGACGGTATTCTTACCTGTAGATGTATATGCACCGGGTACGATGGATATCTACGACTACATCTCTCTTACGTTTACTGAACCGTTGGCAACTGCTGCTGATGGTGCTATTCATCTGAAACAGAAAGTAGACAGTTTGTGGAATGATGTCCCTTACGATTTTGTTCCGGACTCTCTGAACCTGATGCGCTATAATGTTTATGCAGATTGGGTGCCCGGTGAAAGCTATGCTTTTGAAGTCGACTCGACGGCTTTTCATGGAATATATGGCCTTTTCACCGATAAGATAAAGAAAGAATTTAAGGTGAAGAAACCTGAAGAGTATGGGCAAATATTCTATAATGTGACGGGAGCGGATTCGATTGCTTTTGTAGAATTGCTGGACGCACAGGATAAAGTGGTACGTACAGTGCCGGTTGTCGATGGTAAGGCAGATTTCTACTTCCTGAATCCCGGCAAATATAGTGCGCGCCTTATAAATGATACGAATGGAAACGGTGTGTGGGACACCGGAAAATACGAAGACAAACGGCAACCGGAGAAAGTGTATTACTATCCTCAGGTGATAGAACTGAAAGCTAATTTCGACTTGACCCAGGATTGGAACATACATGAAAAGCCGCTGGATAAACAGAAACCGGATGAACTCAAAAAACAAAAACCAGATGAAGACAAGAAAAAGAGAAACCAGAATAACCGCAGCTCTGGCAATAACCGGTAAGCGCGGATGGGTGTTCTGCCTGTTGGGAGCACTGTTACTTACGATGATGTCCACGCCTGCCAAGGCACAATGTACGGCTCAAAACACCGCATTTCAGTCTGGTGAGCACGTGATGTACGATTTATATTTTAATTGGAAGTTTATCTGGAAGAAGGTGGGGCTGGCAAGTCTGACCACCTTCTCCACTACTTATCAGTCACAACCTGCCTACCGCTTCAACCTGCTTTCAGTAGGAAGTAAAAAGACCGATTTCTTCTTTAAGATGCGTGATACGCTGACTTGCTATGTCAGTGAAAAGCTGGAGCCGCTCTACTTCCGTAAAGCGGCCGAAGAGGGTGACCGCTATACGGTGGATGAAGCTTGGTTTTCATATAAGGATGGCGTATCCAACGTGAAACAGAGGCGTATCTGGCACAATCCGGTCCGCGATCCGCAAGAGATGGAATACAGTGACAGCCGTTGCATCTTCGATATGTTGAGTATCTTGGCGCAGGCGCGTTCTTACGATCCGGCAGATTATAAAATAGGCGACCGGATTCTTTTCCCTATGGCCACCGGACGTAAGGTAGAAGAACAGACGCTGATTTACCGGGGCAAAGAAGATGTAAAAGCCAATAATGATACGATTTATCGTTGCCTCGTATTCTCTTTTGTAGAATATAAGAAAGGAAAAGAAAAAGAAGTGATTACTTTCTTTATCTCAGATGATAAGAATCATCTCCCGATTCGTCTGGATATGTATCTTAACTTCGGGTCGGCAAAGGCTTTCCTGAAGAGCGTACAAGGAAATCGTTATCCGATGACGTCGGTAGTAAAGAAGAAATGAGATAGTTATAAGCTGAACGGCAGCGGATCCCCTTTTCTGAATACGCTGGACTCGAATGTAGCAATCAATTTTCCGTCCTGATTCGTGATATCTATCTGGTAATATCCGGTAGTACGTCCGATGTACCGTTCGCGTGCTTCGGCATACAGCGTGTCGCCCGGTCCGCTGGCGCGCAAAAAGGTGATATTGGAAGACAGGGAGAAAGCCAATGTACCATGTGAATTAGCAGCGGCGGCCAGTGCCAGGTCTGCAAGAGTGAAGATGGCTCCGCCTTGGGTGCGATGTCCTGCGTTAAGGTGATTTTCCGTGATAACGAGGCGTGCCTTACTATATCCTTCGCGTACTTCCAGTAGTTCTACACCGGTTTGTTCTGCAAAGAGATCTTTCTTGAAAAATTCTTGTGGAGTCATGTTTTCAATATGATTAAAAAGTTCAATCTGTATGATTTATGTGCAAATGTAACAATTTTGCTCTTTTCCTGTATAATTTAGGAGGGTCTTTTCTGTAAACCTGCGCTACTTTTGCTGACGAAAGAATACGAAACTTTAATAAACAAATCATTATTATGAAAACAATCCTCACGACATTGGGAATATCCCTCCTAGTTTTGGCGGGTTGCACAAGTCAGAAGCAGACCGAGAGCAACTTTATCCAAGAGAATATTGATAATGCGGTGGCGCAGGAGACCATTCAGACCGACATTATCGAAAAGTCAGGGAAAATTCTGAATCCAAGAACTATCAACAAAGACGGTAGCATTGTTTATGTACCCATTGATGACTGGTGTTCCGGTTTTTTCCCCGGTAATATCTGGCATATGTATGAGTTGACCGGTGATAAGAAATGGTTGCCGCTGGCTGAGAAGTATACAGAAGCGCTGGATTCCGTGCAATACCTGACCTGGCATCATGATGTGGGCTTTATGATTGGTTGCAGCTATCTGAACGGATATCGTTTTGCCGGTAAAGAAGAATACAAGCCTGTGATTATTCAGACGGCTAAGTCTCTTTCTACCCGTTTCCGTCCGGCGGCAGGCGTACTTCAGTCTTGGGATGCCGATAAAGGTTGGCAGGCAGAACGCGGTTGGAAGTGCCCGGTTATTATAGATAATATGATGAACCTGGAACTATTGTTCGAAGCTTCCAAGCTTTCAGGCGATTCCACTTATTATAATGTTGCCGTGAAGCATGCCGATACCACCATGAAGAACCATTTCCGTGCCAATAACAGCTGTTATCACGTAGTGGATTATGATCCCGTAACCGGTGAGGTACGTAAGAAACAAACCGCACAGGGGTATGCTGACGAATCTGCCTGGGCACGCGGACAGGCATGGGCTATTTACGGATACACCATGTGTTACCGTTATACCCACGATCAGAAGTATCTTGATATGGCTGAAAAGATTTATAACTTTATCTTCAATAATCCGAATTTGCCGGAGGACCTTGTACCGTATTGGGACTTTGATGCTCCCAATATTCCGAACGAACCCCGTGACGTTTCGGCTGCTGCATGTACGGCATCTGCTTTGTACGAGTTGAGTACATACATTCCCGGCAAAAATTATAAGGAAACAGCAGATAAGATTATGGAAAATCTCGCTTCTCCAGCTTATCGTGCAGAAGTGGGCACAAACGGTAATTTCATTCTGATGCACTCTGTAGGCAGTATTCCTCATGGTGCTGAGATTGATGTTCCGTTGAATTATGCGGACTATTACTTCTTGGAAGGAATTATGCGCAAAAGAGACTTGGAATCAAACAAGAAGCTGTTTTAATTCACATGCTGAAACTATAAATGATAATTTAGGGGCGTAGCGCCCCGGCAAAGTTTCCATTCGGTGTGATAGCAACAGTATCTCACCGATAAATTCCCATTTATAATTTCAACGTAATTTAATAAGAATAAAATGATAAATCGGTTTAGTTTGTTTTTGGGAGGCTTGGGCCTGTTTGCCCTGCAAGGCTGCAAAACTCAGCAGGGAGAGCAGGCACAACTTCCGAATGTAATTTATGTCTTCCCCGACCAGTACCGTAATCAGGCTATGGAGTTCTGGGGACAGGATGGGTTTCGCGACAAGGTGAACTTCCGCAATGATCCGGTGCATACTCCTAACTTGAATAGCTTTGCCCGTGAAGCGTTGGTGTTAAGTTCTGCCCAAAGTAACTGTCCGTTGAGTAGTCCTCATCGGGGTATGCTGTTGACGGGGATGTATCCCAATAAAAGCGGAATACCTTTGAACTGTAATTCAAACCGGCCTATCAGTTCCCTGCGTGCCGACGTGGATTGCATAGGTGACGTATTTAATAAATCCGGATATGACTGCGCTTATTTTGGTAAGTTACACGCTGACTTTCCTACACCGAACGATCCGCAACGTCCCGGTCACTATGTAGAAGATCGAATACCTGCCTGGGATGCCTATACGCCGAAAGAACGCCGTCACGGCTTTAATTACTGGTACTCCTACGGTACTTTTGATGAACATAAGAATCCCCGTTACTGGGATACGGATGGAAATCGTCACGATCCGAAAGAATGGTCACCGTTGCATGAGTCCAAGATGGTGGTTTCCTATCTGAAGAACGAAGGGAATGTACGTGATCCGAAGAAACCTTTCTTTATAATGGTGGGTATGAATCCGCCCCACAGTCCGTACCGTTCATTGGATGATTGTATGGAAGAAGATTTCAATCTGTACAAAGATCAACCTCTGGACAGCCTTCTTATCCGTCCCAATGCAGATAAGAAGCGTGAAAAAGCAGAGAGCGTTCGCTACTACTTTGCCTCTGTTACCGGTGTAGACCGTGCTTTCGGACAGATCCTTGAAACACTGAAAGAGCAGGGTTTGGATAAGAATACGATTGTGATCTTTGCTTCCGACCATGGTGAAACAATGTGTAGCCAGTTCACGGATGATCCGAAGAATTCTCCTTATTCCGAATCTATGAATATACCGTTCCTGGTACGTTATCCCGGTCATATTCAGCCGCGTGTAGACAATCTTCTGATGTCCGCGCCGGATATTATGCCGACTGTCCTGGGGCTGTGTGGTTTGGGCGATTCCATTCCGGCCAATGTGCAAGGACGCAACTGGGCACCTCTTTTCTTCGATGAAAAGGCGGAAATTGAACGTCCCGGTGGTGCTTTGTATATCCAGAATCTGGACGGAGAAAAGGATGCGGATGGTAAAGTGCAGACTTATTTCCCTTCTTCAAGAGGATATAAGACGGCACGCTATACTTTGGCTTTCTATATTGATAAGAAAGACCATAAGCTGAAGAAAAGCCTGTTGTTTGATGATGAAAAGGACCCTTATCAGATGAATAATCTTCCGTTGGAAGAAAATAAAGAAATCGTTGCAGAACTTTGCCGTGAAATGGGCAAGGAATTGAAAGCAATAGACGATCCCTGGTATAAGGAGCGTATTCTTTCCGACATGATACCTTACTAAAACTCTCTTTTCTAAATGAAACTGCCTCCCCCGATTCGCTTGGATCAGAGGGAGGCAGCTTTTTTATAGGGTAGTGGAGCTTATTTATTCAGCTTCCACTCGCAACCGTCTTTACCGTCTTTTATCTCAAAACCGAGTGCTGTAAGTTCATTGCGAATCTTATCACTGGTAGCCCAGTCTTTATTGGCTTTGGCCTTCATGCGCTCTTCCAGTAACATATCTACTACTTTACCGAAAGCAACTTCACGCTCTTCATTGGAATTGTTTTCTTCTTTCAGTCCCAAAATGTCGAAGCAGAAGAGATGGAAAGTTTCTTTCAGCTCTTTCAGATCATCGGCAGTGATGGTGTCGTTGCCTGCAATGATGTTGTTAATCATTCTGGCTCCGTCGAAAAGATGAGCAATGACTATCGGGGTATTCAAGTCATCATTCATGGCTTCATAGCACTTTTCACGCACTGCTTTCACATCTACGCTGGAAGTGGCGGACGGAGTGATCTTTTCCAGTCCGTTCACGGCATCCATCATTCGGGTTAATCCCTTTTCCGCTGCTTGCAAGGCTTCGTTACTGAAGTCTACCGTGCTGCGATAGTGAGCTTGCAGGATGAAGAAGCGGATGGTCATCGGACTGTATGCTTGTGTCAGCAACTTATGTGTGCCGTTGAAGAACTCGTCCAGATTGATGAAGTTACCGTAAGACTTACCCATCTTCTGGCCGTTGATGGTAATCATATTGTTGTGCATCCAGTAATGTACCATGTCATTGCCCTGTGATGCAACCGATTGAGCAATCTCACATTCGTGGTGAGGGAAGATAAGGTCCATACCACCACCGTGAATATCGAAATGTTCGCCGAGGTATTTCTTACCCATGGCCGTACATTCGGCATGCCATCCCGGGAAACCGTCGCTCCATGGAGAAGGCCAGCGCATGATATGCTCCGGTTGGGCACATTTCCATAAGGCGAAGTCGGCGGGGTTATGCTTTTCAGCTTGTCCGTCCAGTTCGCGGGTGGTGTTCAGTACGTCATCCAGATTGCGGCCGGATAGTTTTCCGTAATGGTAATCCTTATTGTATTTTTCTACGTCAAAGTAGACAGAGCCTTCACTGACATAAGCATAGCCATTCTTCAGGATCTCTTTCACCAGCTCTATCTGCTCGATGATGTGTCCCGAAGCGTGCGGTTCGATACTGGGTGAAAGTACGTTCAGCGCTTCCATTGCCTTGTGGTAACGGTTGATGTAGTATTGCGCTACTTCCATCGGCTCCAATTGTTCCAGTCGTGCTTTCTTGGCTATTTTGTCTTCTCCGTCGTCAGCGTCATGTTCCAGATGGCCTACATCGGTGATGTTGCGGACATAACGTACCTTATATCCCAAATGGGTAAGGTAGCGGAAAAGCAAGTCGAAAGTAATGGCAGGACGTGCATGTCCCAAGTGCGCGTCACCGTAAACGGTAGGACCGCAGACATACATACCTACATGTGGAGCGTGCAGTGGCACGAATAGCTCCTTTTTCCTATCTAAGGTGTTGTAAATTGTCAGTTGATGTTCCATAACGTTTGAGTTTTAGTTTTTTAAAGAGCACAAAGTTACAACAAATAATTTATTAAACGGTTCTGTTGTCGGATTTAATGGCTTTTAGTACAGTAATGAAGAGGTTCTTTTCTTATTTCTTTCCAAGCCGGATACTGAGTCCGAACTTCAGGTTCAGATAGTTTCCCGGCCTCTCTTTTACTTCATATTGCTCTATGATTTCTTGGGTATATATATTGCTTCGCTGATAGTGGCCTGTGAACGTGCATGGATATATGACTTGCTCCGTATCAAAGCCGTACTTTCTTCGGTCAGAGGTACCTCTGCATGGAGAACGTACGGAGCAGGTACGGCCCAGATACGTCTCGGATATGGATCGGATAAAAAAGTATCTGTAAAAAGGTTAACTTTAATAATAATATGTATCTTTGCCATTGATTATGGTGTCATCCGTCGCTTTCGTGGCGGGTGGTGAAAAGGGAATCAGGTGTAAATCCTGAACAGACCCGCTGCTGTAAGCTTCAAACAAAGTCTGAAGACGATACTCACGCCACTGTTTTCTGCATGAACGGGAAGGGAGTCATCAGATGAAGCAAGTCAGAAGACCTGCCATGATCTGGAATCAGGAGTTCTCTGGGATTAGAAATCCGGTCGTACTTATTTTTTATAGGGTTATCATTGATTACTCTTGGCAGAGGTTTGATACTCTCTTTAATACATGAAATCGAATGTATCATCGCATTTTATTGGCAGTGGTAATGCCATTAGTATGCTGTTGCGTGGATTTGTATGCTCAAACGGTAGACTCTACAAAGACTTATCATATAGAAGAAGTCTCTGTATCAGCGCAACGCATCCGTAAAGAAGTGATTCCGGTACAAATGCTTGCCGGAGAAGAACTTCAGAAATTGAGTGTCCATTCTGTGGCTGATGCAATCCGCTATTTTTCCGGAATCCAGATAAAGGATTATGGAGGAATCGGTGGTTTGAAAACCGTCAACATACGTGGACTTGGCACTCAACATGTGGGCGTATTCTATGACGGCGTTCAGTTGGGAAATGCTCAGAACGGACAAATCGATCTGGGACGTTTCTCGTTGGATAACATGGAGGCCGTTTCACTCTACAATGGCCAGAAGAGCGCTATCTTTCAATCGGCAAAGGATTTTGCTTCAGCCGGTTCCATCTATATGACAGCTCGTCATCCTTCTTTTGGCGAAGGACAGAACTATCGCCTGAAAGGAACTTTCAAAACCGGTTCTTTCGGTTTGGTCAATCCTTCCGTCCTGCTGGAGCATAGGCTGAGCAAGCAGGTGAGCGGTTCACTGAGTGCTGAGTATATGTACACCAGCGGGAAATATAAATTCCGTTACCGGCAGAAAAACGGATATGATATAACAGAAACCCGTAAGAACGGTGATGTGGAGGCCATTCGTGCAGAGTATGGCTTATTCGGAGATATGCAAGGGGGAGAATGGAAAGCCAAAGCTTATTTATATAATTCCGAACGGGGATTGCCCGGTGCCGCTGTGCGTGAGACGGGTGACTTTGTGCATGAAGACCGCCAATGGGATACGAACTTCTTTTTGCAGGGCTCTTTCCGGAAACATTGGGGAAACTACAGTTTACAGACGAATGGTAAGTATGCTTACGATTATCTTCATTATCTGTCCGATCCGCGCTTGGATGTTACTACAATGTATGTGAACAATCATTACCGCCAGCATGAACTCTATTTTTCGGCAGCGAATATGCTGAATATTCTTCCTTTTTGGAGTGCGGACGTTTCGGTGGATTTTCAGTGGAATAAATTAAATGCCGACCTGGTGAACTTCGTCTATCCCTGCCGTTACACGGCACTTGTGGCGGCAGCTACGGCACTGCATTTTGAGCGATTCAAACTACAAGCCAGTCTGCTGGGGACATTTGTACACGAGACTACGAAGGTTCCCAACGCCGCAGCGGGTGATAAACACAAATATACGCCTACCGTCGTGGCATCTTGGCAACCTTTCAAGAACGAAGATCTGAATCTGCGTGCTTTTTACAAAAAGATATTCCGCATGCCGACGCTGAATGACCTTTACTATACCTTCATAGGAAACATTGACCTGAATCCGGAATATACCACACAATATGATATAGGTGTAACTTATTCCCGCAAATTCCGTGGAGGTTATCCTGCCCGGCTGGAGTTTCAGGCAGATGCTTACTATAACGAGGTCACCGACAAGATTGTAGCCATGCCTACTTCTAACCAGTTCCGTTGGACAATGGTAAATCTGGGCTATGTGGAGATGCGCGGGGTGGATGTGGCTCTGCAAACCGAATGGCATTTATTGAAAGACCTGAAGGCCAACCTGCGGGTGAACTATACGTATGAGAAAGCGCAGGATTTCACCGATGCAAAAAGTGACTATTACGGTGGACAGATACCTTATATTCCCTGGCACAGCGGTTCGGCTGTCCTTAATTTGAGTTATAGGGATTGGGACATGAATTACAGTTTTATCTATACCGGCGAGCGTTATGAATCGAGTGCCAACATTCCGGAGAATTATGCCAAGGAATGGTATACGAACGACCTTTCCCTTTCCCGCCGCTTGCATTGGAAAAAGATGTTGTGGAAACTGACCGCCGAAGTCAATAATGTCTTCAATCAGCAGTACGAGGTGGTACAATGGTATCCCATGCCGGGAATAAATTTCCGCTTTGTGATAAATGTAGAACTTTAAAACCAAATACACGGCTTATGAAAAGAAGTAAATTATTACTGATGTGGCTTGCGAGCATGCTGATACTGTTGGTATCCTCGTGCCGTAGCGACGACGAAGAACTGGTACTTTCCAGTGTGACGAATGTGACACCGGGCGTACAGGTGACAGGTCCGGTCAAGGGATTTTTCCTGTTGAATGAGGGGAATATGGGAAGTAACAAGGCTTCTCTGGACTATTTCGATTACGCTTCGGGTAATTACTGTAAGAACATTTATCCGGAATTGAATCCTACCGTACAAAAAGCGCTGGGTGATGTGGGAAATGATATTCAGATAAATGGTGATAAACTGTTTGCTGTCATTAACGTATCCCACCTGGTGGAGGTGATGGATGTCAATACAGCAAGGCATTTGGCTGCCATCCCTATTCCTAACTGTCGCTATATCGTTTTCAACGGTCGCTATGCTTACGTCAGTTCTTATGCGGGTAAAGTGGTGATTGATCCCAATGCCAGACTGGGGTATGTGGCTAAAGTGGATCTGAATTCCTTGCAGGTGGTGGACACTTGTGATGTCGGCTATCAGCCGGAAGAGATGGTAGTGGTAGGGAATAAACTCTATGTAGCTAATTCCGGAGGTTATCGTGTACCCAATTACGATAATACCGTATCTGTGATAGACCTGAACACCTTTACCGAAATCAAAAAAATAACGGTAGGCATCAACCTTCATCGGATGGCAATTGATGCGCGTGGAAATATTTATGTTTCATCACGTGGTGATTATTACGACATACACTCCAAGGTATATGTCATAAACTCTCATAATGATATGGTGACTGATGTGCTGAACTTTCCGGCCAGTGAGTTTTGTCTGAGTGGGGACTCGCTCTTCTATTACAGTACGGAGTATAGTAAGTACACCGGGCAGAATACCATTAGTTATGGCATTTATGACACGCGGAAGAAACGTGTAGTGACTACGAACTTCATTACGGACGGTACGGAAAAGAGTATCGAGGTACCTTATGGATTGGCTGTGAATCCCGATACCAAAGAGATCTTCGTGACCGATGCCAAAAATTATGTTACCCCCGGAACACTCTATTGCTTCACGCCCGAGGGAAAAAAGAAGTGGAGCGTTACGACAGGGGACATCCCTGCGCACTTTGTATTTACAACGAAACGATTGCAAGTAACATTTTCTAATCAATAAATAGTATGTTTAAAAATCTGTATTTAAAACTATCGTTTGTCGGACTGTGCCTGTTTGCATTGGGTGCCTGTTCGGATGATGATGACGAAGCGGGGCTGGTTGGAGCTCCCGAGTGTTCGCTAAACTCCGATACCGGAGAGTATAAAGTAAAGATAGGACATGAGGTGACATTGCAGGTGACTGCGGAGAATGCCATCAATCCTGTGTATGCTTGGAAACGTGCAGGTAAGATTGTGTCTGAGCAGGAAACCTATCAGTTTAAAGGTGATCAGTTAGGAGAATTCTTTGTGAACTTCCGCCTGGATGCTGATAACGGAAGTGTGGAAAAGCAAGCCAAAATAACAGTCGTAGACCGTCTGCCGCCTGAAATTACGGTGAGTAGTTCGGCTGTGGGCTATTGCGATGTAGCTCTGAAGGTGGCTGCCGAAACCAAATACACGGACGAGAGTACCACTTTTGAGTGGAGCTATGGCGGACGTGTGGTAAGCCACGACTCCATCTATCAATTTAAAGAGAAGGAGATAGATGTTTATACGCTTGCTCTGAAAGTAACCAATGCCGATGGTGTGGATGTGAAGAACATTAATATCTCGGTGATACCGGAAGAAGAGCCGGTGTTGTTCTTTGACAACGGCCGCTATGTGGAACCTTCCACCATACATGATGTGCGAACTATGACTTGTCCTATTGGCAGAAGCCTTGTGTTGGCACCTGTAAGATTCTCAATCAGCGATGATGCGGTGTACGAATGGAGCGTGGACGGGAGTGTACAGAGCGAAACTTCCATTCATTTCAAATTTACACCTTCTGCTGAAGGCCAGACTTATGAAATAAAAGTGAAGGCTATCGACGGCGGTAAAACAGCCGAGGCTACCGTTAAAGTGGTATGTACTCCGCAAGAAGGTACCTATTTTAGGGCACCGACCGCAAAGAGTTATTGGATATCCAATCATTGCTTTGAGTTCACGCCTGCTCCGGGGCAGTTCGTTAATTTCTCTCAGGACAAGACTGCCGAAGATGCACGAATGACGATACAGAATACACTGAATAATGGTGGTGGAACCGGTTGGATCGCTTCTCTTGGCGCATGGGGCGGTTATTTTATTTTGGGCTTTGACCACAGTGTAGAGGATGACGGTAAGGGTGAAGCAGACTTTGATATTGTTGGTAATCCGCTTGGTAAATATTGGTGTGAGTGTGGTGTCGTATGGGTAAGCCAAGATGAAAACGGAAACGGTATTGCTGATGATACTTGGTATGAACTTAAAGGCAGTGAAACAGGAAAGCCCGGAATCACTCAACGTTATGCTCTGAAGTATTATCGTCCTACGCAGGATAAGCAGGATGTACTTTCGATTGACAATGATGGTAACCTGACTTTCCTGAGACGAAATGCTTATCATCCGAATAGCGGTTATTTCCCCTGGTTCATGGATGAGGAGTACTATATTTTGACGGGAACTTGTTTGGGCAATCAGTTTAAGACGGAAGGTATTGAAGTTAACTGGGGATTTGATTGGGGATATGTAGACAATATAAACGATCCTGCGGGTTTCCGTATAGAGAATGCCATTCAGCAGGACGGCAGTCCGGCCAATCTGAAGTATATCGACTTCGTGAAAGTACATACTGCACAAATGGGACAGGGAGCGGCCGTAGGAGAAGTTTCTACCGAATCTTCTGCTGCTATGGACTTGCGATTGAAACCTTGATTTAGTAATTTAAAACAAATAGAATCATGAATAAATATATCCTTGGGAGCATTTTGTTCGTATTGGCCTGTCTCACGGGCTGCGATGACAGCAATGATCCTTTTGAGGGAACTGATAACTTTATCACTTCCTTTACCCTGAAACAGGGAGACCAATCTCTTGTAGCCTCTTTCCGGGGAGACACCATTGTGATGAACATTCCGGAAGAAGTGATACTCAGTGATGTTAAGGCTCAAGTGGTGTGCAGCGAGAACGCTGCAATCAAGCCAGACCCCGCTACAGTGTATAACTGGGAGGAGGAAATGTTCTTTACCGTGACTTCCCTTTCAGGCCAGTCACGCAAATACCTCTATACGCCTCGCAGAAGCAGTGTACCCGAAACCGGTATCATCTTGCTGAATACGCAGGAAGAATTGGATGCTTTCGGTGCAAAAGGTATTTCGTATCTGGATGGTAGTTTGATTATCGGACAGCAGTTGGGTACAGATTCCATTAAGTCTCTGGCAGCATTGTCAACCCTGAAGCAGGTGTCCGGTAGTATCACCATTAATACCCGTTACCGTGGGCATGAATTTGCCGGGCTGGAGAATCTGGAAGAGATAGGTGGTTCTTTCCAGATTATTTCGGCTGACAGTTTGTGGACCGTGGATTTGAATAAGCTGACTCGTATAGGGGGTGATCTGGACATAAAGAGCGCGGCTGTGGGTGATATTTCCTGTTCTTCACTGAAGAGTGTGGGCGGTAACCTCTCGATGGAAGCTCCTTTTGTCTCTACGGAATTTTCCGCATTGCAACAGGTGAGCGGTAACCTTTCGCTGAAAGGTAAATCATCGGTAGAGAAAATGTCTTTCCAGTCTTTGAAGCATGTAGGAGGAAGTATTGAAGTGAGTATGTCAGCCATTCGTCTGGACTTCAGCGAACTGTTGTCCTGCAAAGACTTGAATGTGACCGGAAAAACTCTTCTGTTGCTCTATTGCCCGAAGTTACAGGATATTTCGGGGAAACTCAGCATTGCAGATAACCCGCTGTATGAAGTTTCTTTCCCGGCGCTGACTCATTTAGGTGAATTATCGCTTAGTTGCCCGAAAGTGAATCAGATGAATATGCCTCTGTTGAAGGCGATAGACGGTAATGCCAGTATTTCCATTGCCGGATTCAATCCCGAGCAGTTGGCTTCGCTGGAAAGTATTGGCGGAACTCTGAGTCTGACAGCTACCGGTAGCGTGAAGATGCCGGCTAAATTGAAGAAGGTGGGAAAGATCTCTTTAGGTTCAGGTATGAGTGAGATTGATTTGCGCGGTGTAGAAATGGAAGAATTACTGTTGCAGGGTTCGGACATGAGTACAACTGTCGTGAAGGGTGATGATGTGTTTGCCGGAAGCATAGTCATGTCCGGTCTCTCTCCCCAATTCCAGGGTTTTAAGGAAATCGGTTCTCTAAAGCTCAACTATCTTAGCAATAATGGTGGAACAACGAATATAGCTGGTATCAACAAAATCACTGGTGACTTCTCTTATTGGAATAATTCGAATATTCAGGAGATCATTATGCCCGACTTGCAAGAAGTGGGTGGTATATTCGACCTTTACTCTAATATCAAAGAGTTCCATTTCCCCGAACTGAAAACAATTGGTGGAGATACTCGGATATGTGTCAATACCACTGATGAACGTTCGTTCCCCAAGCTGGAAAAGGTAGGTGGAAATCTGCTTATTCAGACAGGTTATGAGCAATATGGCAATGTTTATGAACCGGTTCTTTACTATCCGCTACTGAAAACGGTGGGCGGGACGTTGTATCTTCGCCCTTATGGTTATAATGAAACCCAGAATATGCAGAACACTAAACTGACGGACTTGAACTTCCTTGTATCTCTGGAGAGTATTGGTGGCTTCAAAATAGTGAACCACAAGGCTCTGGCCTCTTATGAGGGATTGAAGAAAGCCATCAAGAGTTGTCCTGAAACGAACTGGATTGTTGAGGATAACCTGTATAATCCAACGTACAAGCAGCTGGCAGAGGATGGACTATGGACCCTGCCTGCCGAAGAAGAATAATCAAGTATAAAATAAAGAAAATATGAAACTAAAAAGTTTAGCATACATATTGATGATAGGCTTCATTTCGCTGCTGGCCGGTTGCGATGACGAAGACTCTGCTTTCTCCGGAAGCGAAAACTATATCACTTCATTCAGCCTGAAATTACAGGATGGAAAGACCTATGCGGCCACTATTACTGAAGATGAACTGACTCTGTCTGTGCCCGAAGGTGTTTCGGTGCAGGGAGCCAAAGCTGAGGTTTTGTGTAGTGAGCTTGCCACGATTACCCCGGATCCGTCGAATATAACAGATTGGGAAGGAAATCAGACGTTGACTGTAACCTCTTATAATGGTAAGGAACGTACGTATCATTACTCTCTGAGCCGCACATTGATTGTCGGTGAGGGGGATGTGCTGCTGGAAACGGCTGAAGACGTAGAAGCTTTTGCAGCACGTGGTATCAGCCGCATAGAAGGGAATCTGATTATCGGTAAGGAAACGGGAAGCGTAAAGGAAGATTCGTTACTTTCTTTCGCTGCGCTGAGTGGTGTGAAAGAAGTATCCGGAACGGTGCTTATCAATCCTACTTACAAAGGTACTTCAGTTGCAGGACTGGAGAATCTGGAAAGGGCAGGAGCACTGAAGATTGCAGGCCGTATCGGTACGAACGGAGCATTTGGTAACAAGGAACTGGAACACATCGAACTGTCTCAACTGAAGATGGTAGGTGGCGATCTGTATCTTTCGGCTGATACGCTTCGCACACTGAATCTGCCAAAACTGGAAAGTGTGGGCGGTACGTTGACCTTACAGGCAATCCACTTCAAACAGTTGGAATTCCCGGCTTTGGAGATTATAGGAAAGGATATCACCTTTACCGGACGACAGAACGGAACGCTTGAACTGACGGAAGAAGTTAGTTTCCCGGCTCTGAAAACGCTGGGTAATCAGCTGACTCTGAAAAGCTACAAGAAGGTGAAGAAAATAAACTTCCCTGCCTTGGTTTCCGCGGCTACTATCTCGCTTGAGTCGCTTTCGGATTTGGAGGACGTGTTCTTTAGTTCGTTGGAAGAAATATCATACAGCTTCTCATTGCAATATCCAATGAACAATCTGAATGAAGTGAGTCTCCCTAAACTGACGAAAGCCAACAGTATGCGCATTTATAATAATGGTGTCAAAAAACTGGATTTAGGCTCGCTTGCTTATGTAGGTAAAAACGGACTGACCATAGAACACTGTCAAAGCCTTGGAGAACTTAATCTTTCTTCATTGACTACTGTAGACGGTGCCGCTACTATATCTTATCTTGCCATTCCTGATATGGAGCCGTTGAAAAAGTTGAAGAATGTAGGAGGAGATCTGAAATTGACCACATTATCGAATGTGAAACAACTGGACAATGCCTGTCCCGAATTGGAGACCGTAGGTGGCGGATTCTCTTTGGGGGGCTATAGTGAAGAGGCTACTGTTTTATCCGGATTCAATGCACTGAAGACTATCGGAGGTACATTCTCTTTGTCATCCATGCCAGGGGTTACTGATATAACAGGTTTGGGCTCATTGACTTCTGTCAGTCGGGTTTCAATGGAACAGTTGCCTAAGCTGGAGAAAATATCTTTCCTGAAGAATCTGAAAGGAGCGCATTTCTCTTATTTATCTTTGGGAAATGTGGCTGCTCTGAAAGAAATGGATGTTACAGGCTTGACCATTGACGAACTGAAATTGAGCTCTGTTCCTGAAGGTCTGCTATTGAAAGGCGATGACACTTTCACGGGAAAAGTGTCAGTGTCAGGTAGTAAAGGAATGCGTTTCGAAGGACTTGAGAATGCAGAGATCTCATTGGAATTTGCAATTGTGAAAGAGGAGGCGAACTTTACCTTCCCAGGTCTGAAGAAGGCTAAAAAACTGACGGTTACTCAAGGTTATAATGCCAACCTTGCCATAATCAGTTTTGAAGATCTGGAAGAGGTAACGGGGGCTATGAGTCTTCAGGAAGGTTCTTATGTGAACAATGTAGTGCAACCTGTTCAGTTTCCGAAGCTGGCCAAAGTAGGTAGCTTTACTTATGGGGGAGTACTTAAAACTCTGAGTTTGCCTGTTTTGCAGGAAGTAACAGGCGTGTGCAGCATCGGTACTTGTTTTACAAATGGAGTTCCTGCTATGCTGGAAAGTATTAATCTGCCTGCTTTGAAGCGTGTGGGTACTCTGAAACTAACAATAGGTGGTGCTACCGGAAGCAATCCTAATACAGTGATTACCAATCTGGATTGCTTTGAAAACCTGGATTCTGCCGAGTCGGTGTATATTGAAAAACAGATGGGACTGATTTCTTATAAGGGATTGGCAAAAGTTATTGCGGGGCTGAACGATGCTGAAGCGTGGGAAGTAATTGGCAATGCTTTCAATCCTACTTTTGAAGAAGTGAAAGCCGGAAAACTGGAAAAAGAAGAATAAGATAGAGATTCTCTTCATCATAAGCGGGAGATGTACTGGAAGGTTGAAAGACTGGAAAGAACATTCTCCCGCTTCTTTATTGTATAATAAGTGCGACAGCGGCTGATTTTATTTCATATTACTGATGGGTGTAAGTTCACCACAGATTCATATATATGTTTATTCTTTGCCAGAGAAATAATTCTTATTTTTGTACTCATGAAGTCTGCTAAGCGTGTATTATTAGGTATGAGTGGAGGCACAGATAGTTCTGTTGCCGCCATGTTGTTGCAAGAGGCCGGTTATGAAGTAACCGGTGTAACGTTTCGTTTCTATGATTCGGAAGGCTTTGAAGAATCTTTGGATGATGCCCGTAATCTCGCTTCCCGTCTGAATATCCCGCACATCATCTATGATGCCCGCGAATTATTCCGTGAACGCATTATCCGCTATTTCGTAGATGAATATCTTTCCGCCCGTACCCCTGTTCCCTGTACTCTCTGCAACAATGAACTGAAATGGCCGTTGCTGGCAAAGATTGCCGATGAAATGGGCATTTATTGGATTTCTACCGGACACTACGTACGTAAAGTTTTCCGGGATGGCTATTACTTTATAGCCCCGGCTGCCGACCGTGATAAGGATCAGACTTTCTTCCTCTGGGGACTGCAACAGAACATTTTAGAACGTATGCTCCTTCCAATGGGTGACTGGACTAAAAATGAAGTGCGTGCCTATGCTGCTAAGCGGGGCTTTGAACGGACAGCAACCAAAAAGGATAGTCTTGGTGTATGCTTCTGCCCGATGGATTACCGCTCTTTCTTGCAGCGTGAAGTTCCGCAGGATGCTTTGCCGGGAAAAGGACAATTTCTCGATGAAAGCGGGACTTTTTTAGGTTGGCACGAAGGATATCCCTTCTATACGATTGGTCAGCGCAGAGGATTGGGTATTCATCTGAACCGTCCTGTTTTCGTAAAAGAGATACATAAAGAGAGGAACGAAGTGATACTTGCGCCTCTCGCTTCTCTTTACAAAGAGGAAATGCTGTTGAAAGACTGGAATATTGTGGATACTTCCCGTTTACTGAATTCCGAGGATGTCATTGTCAGGATTCGCTATCGGAAGCAAGCTAATCACTGCACTGTCAGTATAACGGATGAGAATTTCTTGCATGTGCTATTGCGCGAACCACTGGAATCCATTGCTTCCGGACAGGCTGCGGCATTTTACGATGAGGCAGGTCTGTTGCTGGGAGGAGGTATCATCCTGTAATTTCCATACAATCATTCTTTTATTTGTTTCTGAACAAAAAAATAGTTTACTCTGTTTGAAATACAAAGACGTCTTTGTTTTGCGGAACAATTAAAACGAATAACAGTATGAAACGTATATATTTAATGATACTATTTGCCACTTTGGCAACAATCGTCTCTGCCCAAACGGACGATAAGGGATATAAAGAAGGAGCTTGGGTACTGAAGGGTGTGACAGGTATAAATATGTCGCAAACTGCAATGACAAACTGGTCGGCCGGTGGTGAGAATTCTATTGCCGGGAATGCTTACCTGAATGGGTCACTGACACATAAGAGCGGAAACTGGCTATGGGTGACGAACCTGGTGCTGGATTATGGTCTTTCGAAAACCAAATCGCAAGGGATGAGAAAGAGTTCCGATAAAATAGGATTATCTACCCAGTTGGGCTATGCAGCCACTAAAGTTTGGTATTATACGCTTATGGCTGACTTGAATACTCAATTTGCCAAAGGATATAATTATCCGGACAAGAGTCACTATATATCTAACTTCTTTGCTCCCGCCTATTCTAATGTGGCATTGGGTATGGAATATCGTCCGAAGAGTAATTATTCTATATTCCTTTCACCTGTCTCCACAAAGATGACCTTTGTGAGCGATGATTATCTTTCTGATTTAGGTTCTTTCGGTGTTGATCCGGGGGATCACTTTAAGATCGAAGCCGGAGCTTTCCTGAAAGCCCGTGCAGAGCTGCCTGTCATGGAAAATGTGAATCTGATTACTACAGCCGATTTCTTCACTCCTTATAATAAAGACTTTGGTAATGTGGATGTCAACTGGGATGTGCTCATCAGTATGAAGATCAATAAAGTGCTATCAGCAACCCTGAATATGACACTGAAGTATGATAATGATGTGAAAACCTTTGATGATGAGGGCGTTGAAAGAGGGCCGAAGGTACAGTTCAAAGAGATACTGGGTATCGGATTGGCTTATAATTTCTGATAGCCTGGGATGACTGTTAGTTTCTCGGTGTGAAACTACTGGTTTCTCGGCGTGAAACTCGCAGTTTCAAGGCATGAAACTGTTGGTTTCAAGTAATGAAACTGTGAGTTTCAAGGCATGGAACAAAAATGGAAAAGACCGCATCGGTTTTGTCTGATGCGGCCTTTCTTATTTATTATCGTATTGTCCTATGCTATTGCAGGAATCAGTTGTTCAGTTCCAGCATTTCCTCGATATATTCCCTTGTATTGCTGAGACGCGGAACTTTGTGTTGTCCACCCAACTTTCCTTTTTGTGCCAGCCAGTCATGGAATAGGTCTTTGCGGGCAACAATCACCTCCAGAGGTTGCAGGGCAATGTTCTTCTGTCGTTTTGCTTCATAATCGGAATTCACTTCTTTCAGTGTATCATCCAGTATTTTGGCAAAATTCTCTATACTGTCCGGTGCCTGTACAAACTCAATCAACCATTGATGACGGCATTTAGCATTGGCATCCATAAATACAGGAGCAGCCGAATAATCGGAAATCAATGCTCCGGTAGCCTCGCAAGCCCTTGCCAAACCTTTTTCCGCGTTATCCACAATCAATTCTTCACCGAAAGCATTGATGAAATGCTTGGTACGTCCGGTGATGACGAATTTATATGGATCCTTTTGCGTGAACTTCACGGTGTCTCCAATCATATAGCGCCACAAACCCGCAGAAGTAGAGATAACCAATGCATAATTCTTGTCCACTTCCACTTCTTCCAGGCAGTAGATGCGGGGATTCTCTTTACCTACATCTTCCAATGGGATGAACTCATAGAATATACCGTAGTCGATCATCAACAGCATGGACGGATCATTCGGATCGTTTTGCGTACCGAAATACCCTTCGGAGGCATTGTACGTTTCTACATAATGCATTTTGGGTGATCGGATCACTTCTTTATATTGTTCACGATAAGGGGTGAAAGCAACACCACCATGGAAGAAGACTTCCAGATTGGGCCATATTTCTTCCAGCGATTGTTTACCGGTCTTTTCAAGGATACGCTTAATGAGTACTAACATCCATGAAGGAACGCCCGAAAGGCTCGTTACATCTTTTGATACGGCACTGTTGGCGATTGCTTCTATCTTCTTTTCAAAGTCGCTCATAAGAGCAATTTTCTTGCTCGGAACACGGACGCAGTTCACTAACGGATGTATATTTTGTATCAGGATAGCAGAAAGATCGCCTACAAGCCCGTGCCTGGAGTTGAGGTTGGGGCTGTGGCTTCCACCTAAAATCAAACCTTGTCCGGAGAAAAAGCGGCTGTCAGGATTCTGACCCAGATAGAGGGCAACCGCATCTTTACCGCCTTGATAATGTGTGTCATTCAATGCTTCTTTGCTGACGGGCAGGAACTTACTTTTATCGTTCGTTGTGCCCGAGGACTTGGCAAACCAGCGTATCTCCGAAGGCCAAAGCAGATTTTGTTCTCCTGCACGCAGACGTTCCACATACGGCTTTACCTCTTCGTAAGTCTGTATGGGTAGTCTGTTTCTAAAGTCTTCATAAGTATGAATGCTTTTATAATCATATTTCTTTCCCCATTCTGTATTTTCTGCCATGCGCACTAAGCGGTCAAGAACTCGGTGTTGAAGTTCTCCTGCGCGGTTAGCATAGAAGTCGATTTTTTTCAGGCGAGGGGCAAAATACACCTTATCCAGCAATGTTGTGATATTCATCTCTCTTAGTTAAAACTATTTTGTTGCGCAAAAATAATCTTATTTATCGGCTTCTCTATCTTTTTTCTCTTTTTTTTCTATCTTTACGGACCTAAAGAACAATAATTCAAACAAAAGTGTCATGAGAATCGGTATTTTGACTTCGGGGGGCGATTGTCCCGGCATCAATGCCACCATTCGTGGAGTGTGCAAAACTGCAATCAATCATTACGGGATGGAAGTTGTGGGCATTCATAGTGGCTTTCAGGGGTTGCTTACCAAGGATGTAGAGTCGTTTACTGATAAATCTTTGTCCGGTTTGTTGAATCAGGGCGGCACAATGCTCGGCACTTCCCGCGAGAAACCTTTCAAGAAGAACGGTGTGATATCCGATGTCAATAAACCGGCATTGATAGAACAGAATATCAAGGAATTAGGATTGGATTGTGTGGTTTGTATCGGTGGTAACGGTACGCAGAAGACTGCTGCCAAACTGGCTGCCATGGGACTGAACATCGTATCTGTGCCTAAGACTATCGACAATGATATCTGGGGAACGGATTTCTCCTTCGGATTTGATTCGGCTGTAAGTATTGCTACGGATGCCATTGACCGCCTACACTCTACTGCTAGTTCGCACAAACGGGTGATGGTGATTGAGGTAATGGGGCATAAGGCCGGCTGGATTGCACTGTATTCAGGTATGGCAGGTGGCGGTGATGTTATCTTGATACCCGAAATTCCTTATAATATCCATAATATTGGTGAGACTATTCTGAACCGACTGAAGAAAGGAAAACCTTATTCCATCGTGGTGGTTGCCGAAGGCATACAGACGGATGGCCGGAAACGTGCCGCTGAATACATTGCCCAGGAGATAGAGTATGAGACTGGCATTGAAACCCGCGAAACTGTGCTTGGCTATATCCAGCGGGGAGGTTCGCCCACACCTTTCGACCGGAATCTGTCTACGCGCATGGGTGGGCATGCTACGGAACTGATTGCAACAGAACAGTTTGGCCGGATGATTACGTTGAAAGGGGATGAGATTTCTTCTGCACCACTGGAGGAAATAGCCGGAAAGTTGAAACTGGTGACAGAAGATAATGATCTGGTTGTTCAAGGGCGCCGGATGGGAATTTGTTTCGGCTGATAATGATGTGGGCGAAGGCTATTCGCCCTTACATTCGTCCGTTTCAGGATTTTCTACAGGCAGAATCGTTTCAAGATTTTCTTCAATCAGAGTCTCCTCTGTGAGTTCATCTGTTTCTTCTGTATTCTCAGGCAAATGATTCTGCGCTTTTGTGGCTTCTATTTGTTCTTTGAATGAAGCATCATTCTTTATTTTCTTCAGGGCAGCTTGTGCGGCATTCTGCTGAGACTCCTTTTTAGAGTATCCGGTTCCTTTTCCGGCCGAAATACCTTCTATGCGGATTTCGGTATGAAACATGGGGTTATAATCTTCATCAAGGAACTGCTCGATCAGCTCAAATGAAACCTCAACTTTGCTTTTTTGGCTCCATTCAATCAGCTTTGATTTGAAGTTGACCTCTTTGCGCGACATCTTGTCGAGGTCAATGTAATTCTTGAATATCTTTTCTTCCATGAACCGCTTGCAGCGCTCGTAGCCCTGATCCAGATAGATGGCACCGATAAATGCTTCGAAAGCATTTCCGTACATATAACTATTGTGCGAGGAAGAACGGGTGGAATATTTTACCAGCTTGTCCAGGCCTATTTCTACTGCCAACTTATTCAGAGTTTCCCGTTGCACGATTTTGGAACGTGTATTTGTGAGAAAACCTTCGCGACGGCCTTCGAAATGCTTATAGACAATATCTCCCACGATGGCGTCAAGAATGGCGTCACCCAGGAACTCCAGTCGTTCATTATTCAAAGGGCGTCCCTTTTCAGAGCGGATGGAGGTGGATTTGTGCAACAAAGCCTGCTGGTAGAGCTGAATGTTGCGGGGATAGAACCCCAGAATCTTATAAAAACAAAAATAAGACTCTTTGTCCTTACGGAATAAGAGCCTTATTTTGTCTATTTGATTACGTAACACGACTGATTATTCTGCGTATTTCTTGAAAATAACACATGCATTATGACCGCCAAATCCAAATGTATTGGACAGAGCTACGTTCACTTCGCGTTTTTGAGCTTTGTTGAACGTAAGGTTAAGGTCATAGTCGATGTTTTCGTCGTTATCACCCTCTTCGTGGTTGATAGTCGGAGGAATAATGCCATTCTTGATCGCAAGAATACTTGCGATGGCCTCTACCGCACCGGCGGCGCCCAGCAAGTGACCAGTCATGGATTTTGTTGAACTGATGTTCAATTCAAATGCATGTTGACCAAATACTTCTTTAATAGCTTTAGCTTCCGATATATCACCTACAGGAGTAGAAGTACCGTGTACATTGATATAATCTACTTCCTCGGGGCTCATCTCGGCATCTTCCAACGCATTTCTCATCACTAACTTGGCTCCAAGTCCTTCCGGATGAGAAGCGGTCAGATGGTGAGCGTCGGCAGACATTCCTACACCGGCAACTTCTGCATAAATCTTAGCACCACGTGCTTTGGCGTGTTCCAGCTCTTCAAGAACCAGACAACCGCCACCTTCACCCATCACGAAACCGTCACGGCTTGCGCTGAACGGACGAGATGCAGTTGTAGGAGATTCATTGCGTGTTGATAATGCGTGCATAGCATTGAAACCGCCTACACCGCCAACGGTGATTGCAGCTTCCGAACCACCACTCACAATGACGTTAGCCTTACCCAGACGAATCAGGTTGAAGGCGTCAGCAATAGCGTTCGTGGAAGTAGCGCATGCAGAACAAGTTGCATAGTTGGGACCGTGAAAACCATACATAATAGAAATCTGTCCGGCTGCAATATCCGAAATCATCTTGGGGATGAAGAACGGATTGAACTTAGGACCGTTTTCTTTGCCGGTCAAGGCATAGTTACCTACCTCTTCCTCGAATGTACGGATACCACCGATACCGGCGCCAAAGATGACACCAATTCTGTTTAAATCCTCATTTTCGATGTCAAGACCGGAATCGGTGACCGCTTCTTTTGCGACGGCGATGGCATATTGTGTATACAAGTCCATCTTACGGGCTTCTTTGCGGTCGATATATTTGGTAGCTTCGAAGTTTTTCACTTCGCAGGCAAATTGGGTCTTGAAAAGGGAAGCATCGAAATGAGTAATAGGTCCTGCTCCACTAACCCCATTCACAAGGTTTTCCCAAAAATCGGAAACATTGTTGCCAATAGGGGTAATGGCGCCGAGACCTGTTACTACAACTCTTTTTAATTCCATATTAAATT
>OHKL01000020.1_pt1 | contig 139568 bp, 146 predicted proteins | sample 1568721 | NCBI WGS metagenome assembly OHKL01 (sample SAMEA3879543, study PRJEB24766) | human gut metagenome | biome: human-associated habitat; feature: feces | place: USA | collected 1985/1987 | reverse complement strand
CCCCACTGCTGCCTCCCGTAGGAGTCTGGGCCGTGTCTCAGTCCCAATGTGGCCGGTCACCCTCTCAGGTCGGCTACCGATCGCGGTCTTGGTGGGCCGTTACCCCGCCAACTAACTAATCGGACGCGGGTCCATCCCAGACCACCGGAGTTTTTCACACTGTGCCATGCGGCACTGTGCGCTTATGCGGTATTAGCAGTCGTTTCCGACTGTTATCCCCCGGTCTGGGGCAGGTTACCCACGCGTTACTCACCCGTCCGCCACTCAGTCACAAAATAATCAATCCGAAGAAATCTCATTAAGTGCTTCGTTCGACTTGCATGTGTTAAGCACGCCGCCAGCGTTCATCCTGAGCCAGGATCAAACTCTCATAAAAAGTGTTTAACCTGGATCAGCTTGTGCTGGTCCAAATAATCTTACCCTTGTCTGCCTGATTGCTCAGACAGTTACTGTTTTTAAGGAATGTAATCTCGCAAAAGATTACATTGTTCGTTTCTGAAATTCTTTTTGAATTTTCAGGGTTGTCTTACTATTCAGTTATCAATGTACTGTTATTAATCACCAAATGCTTTGCTTGAGATTACCTTGGCTTACTTAGAAGCTTTTGTGTTACTCTCTCGCGACAGCTTTAATAGATTACCATCATTCTTTTCATTTGTCAACAACTTTTTTCATATTTTTCAAAACTTTTTTGAAGTCATATAAATCAGTTGTTAAGGATGATGGTTAACGCAGAAGGAGGGATTTGAACCCTCGCGCCGCTATTAACGACCTGCACCCTTTCCAGGGGTGTCCCTTCAGCCTCTTGGGTACTTCTGCAAACCGCAGCAGCTCATGCTGCGTCAAAGTCAAAATAGCTGATACAAATATATGTTATTAGGCAAAATAAAACCACTTGCCAGTGTAATGTGAAACACACCTCAGTGGTCTTATCAAAGCGGAGAGGATGGGATTCGAACCCATGCGCCCGTGAAGACAAACGGTTTTCAAGACCGCCCCGTTATGACCGCTTCGGTACCTCTCCATTAGCTGACTGCTCATCAGCGACTTGATTATATTATCATCTCTTTTATGATATGTCAACAACTTTTTTCATATTTTTTCACTTTTTTAAAAATAACTCTGCAATGCCAATGTCTTCCGGTGTTGTAACCTTTATATTACGGTAGCTTCCTTCGCTCATATATACCTTTTTATCCGTATAACACTCTACCAGCATTGCATCATCAGTTATATGCTTTTGTTCCGGTTTGTCTTCCAGCATTGAGCAATACGCTCCCCATATAAGCCTGAAATCAAACACCTGCGGAGTCTGGATCATCCATAATGTATTTCTGTCAGGCGTAGAAACAGCAAAATGTGCATTGTCCGCTATCTTTATTGTATCCTTGACCGGCATTGCCGCAACGCAGGCTCCATAATTACCCACATCAGCTCTCAGGCGCTTTAACATATCCGGATCGATGCAGGGTCTCGCTCCATCATGTATATATACCGATATACCACCGGCTTCATATGCATCATCTTCAGCGCAGCGTCCGGCAATCAGCTTAAGTCCGTTATATACAGAATCATATCGCTGTGCTCCGCCATGTACTATTCCTGTGACTTTGTCAATTGAATATCTGCCGGCAATATCATTTTTCACATAATCAGTATCATCCTTACGGCACACTATAATAATCTCATCTATAAAACTTTGCTGAAAAGCTGCAAGCGAATAATACAGAAGCGGCTTTCCTGCCACATCCATATACTGCTTGGGTATATCGCTGTTCATGCGGGCCCCGCGTCCTCCCGCCAGTACTATGGCTATATTCTTCACTGCAACCTCCTTAAGATATTGGTAGTAATCAGATTCTCTCGCCAAGCTTCAGATTAGGTACTGCATTAAGATCCCATCCGTGGCGCACTCCCTTTTTATACTCATAATAAGCTGCCGCACCAATCATAGCTGCATTATCCGTACAGAATATCGGGGATGGCGAATAGAACTTCACGCCCGTCTTATCACATTCTTTCTGAAGTGCTGCCCTGAGTGCGGAATTAGATGCAACTCCACCGGCAATTGCAAGTGTATCCATATTATATTCCTTTACGGCATGCATCGCCCTGCTTACAAGTGCATCAACAACAGCCTTCTGGAATGATGCCACCAGGTCTGCCCTGTTTATCTCTTCACCTTTCATCTCACATGAATTAATGTAATTAAGTACTGCTGATTTAATTCCGCTGAAAGAAAAATCATATTCCGAGCCATCTACATGCGCCCTTGGAAATGCTATTGCGTCCGGATTGCCTTCCTTGGCAAGCTTATCTACCTTCGGCCCTCCCGGATATCCAAGTCCTACCGCTCTTGCGACCTTATCGAATGCCTCTCCTGCCGCATCATCCCTTGTGCGGCCTATTATCTCATACTCACCATAATCCTTTACTATTACGAGATGTGTATGTCCTCCTGATACAACAAGTGCTGCAAATGGCGGCTTCAGCTCAGGATGTTCTATATAATTGGCAGATATATGCCCTTCTATATGATGAACTCCTACCAGCGGTTTGTGCTTTGCAAATGCTATTGCCTTAGCCTCAGCAACCCCCACAAGGAGTGCTCCGACCAGTCCCGGGCCATACGTCACGCCTATTGCCGTTATGTCATCCAGTGTTACATCTGCCTCCTGTAATGCAAGTTCAATCACCTGGTTAATCTGTTCCATATGTTTTCTTGATGCTATCTCCGGTACCACTCCGCCATAAAGTGTATGAAGCGCTATCTGTGAAGAAATCACATTAGACAACACAGTTCTGCCATTCAGCACTACTGATGCCGCTGTCTCATCACAGGAGCTTTCTATAGCAAGTATAAGAACATCTCCGTCATTAGCAGTTATATTATCCTCATGGCACTCACTTCTTGCAAATGTCTGTGCCGTATTAGTTATGATTATATCATCATCTTTTTTCATATCATCTTACCACCATAATATCAGTCATCACTTATCTTGGCAGAAGTTGCAAGCTCCCAATACAGAATCTTCCATCTGCCATCGTCATCTTTTCTCATCTTATAGCTGTGGTATGCATTATTAAGGCTGTTGCCCTCTCTCACAAAATAAAGAACCGTACCTATTGCATATGATTTGCCCGCAATAGTCTTATATTCGAAATTAACAGAACTGTCAACCTTATAATCTGACACATATCTTCCAAGCGACCTGTAATTATCTACATCAGCCTTGAGGGCATCAATATACTCCTGATCCGTCTGCTTTCCCTTAAGTTCATTATCAAAAAGCTTACGTGCCTGCATTCCCAGCTTTTCAACCTGTTCATCTGTTGTGCCGGATGCATAAAATGCCTGTGTTATACGGGCATAAAGCTTAAGCACGTCCCTAGGTGATTCAGGATAATTATTATCAATATCAAGCGTTACAAGCTCCGCTGCTGATGAATTGCCTGATGCCGCAACAGTATTCTCCTGCTTGCCTGAATCTGAGTTACGGTTGGAAAGATAATAATAGTATCCGAGAACAAGTGCAGCCATGATAACAACAAGTACTATCGTTTTAACGTGTTTTTTCATACAAACCTCCGTTCTGCAGGATCGAATCCTGCACAAATCCTGCGTATGTCCGAATATTATTCCTGTTCAAAACCAAGCTCTACGGACAATCCGTCCTTGCCTGCTCTTGTGGCAGGAAATATATCGGTTGCGCTGCGTATATATTCTTTCGGTCTGACAAGAGACGGACTGTAATGTGTAAGCCACATCTGCTTCACTCCCGCTTCCTTTGCGAGCTTTGCCGCCTCTGAGAATGTCATATGCTTATATTTGCGTGCATTGCCGTCTTTGTCATTATCTCCGTACATTCCCTCACATATGAACAGATCCGCACCCGATGCATTCTCCGCAATAGCTTTCACAGGTCTTGAATCAGTACAGTACGTTACTTTAATTCCTTTTCTTGACTCTCCCATTACCATGTCCGGTGTATATACATTTCCATCTGATTCAACCGTCTGTCCATGCTGGAGTCTGTTCCAGCAGCTCTTTGGTATTCCTCTTGCTACTGCCTGTTCAACATTGAATCTTCCGGTCCTTGCTATGCTTACCGAGTAGCCATAGCATGTAACGGCATGATTAACCTTAAATGCATCGATTATATATCCGCTGAGTTCAAAATGCTCCTGTGGATTCTCAAGCTCGATACATCTGATCTCAAACGGCAGTTCAGGCGCAATAACTCTCAGGGCATTCACGACTTTGGTAAGCCCCTTTGGACCTATTATAGTCAACGGTTCCGTCCTGTCAGCATTGCCCATGGTCAGCAGCAGTCCCGGAAGACCGCTTATGTGATCCGCATGAAAATGTGTAACGCACAGAATATCAATAGGTTTAAAGCTCCAGCCTTTCTCTTTTACCGCCACCTGCGTTCCCTCACCGCAGTCTATCAGAAGACTGCTGCCGTTGTACCGCAGCATAAGCGATGTGAGCCACCTTCCCGGAAGTGGCATCATTCCGCTCGTTCCGAGCAAACATACATCAAGCATCATTACTCCTTCATTCTTATAATATCTTAGACATTACATATGCGTCTTCTACCGGCTTTTCGTAGAAATTCTTTCTCACTCCTATATTGTGGAAGCCTTCTGTCTCATACAGATGCTTTGCAGCCTCATTACCTGCGCGTACTTCGAGGAAGAATATATTAACATTCTTTTCAAGTCCGCGTTTTACAAGTTCCTGCATAAGAGCACGCGCAATGCCATTCTTTCTGTAATGTTCATCAACTGCGACATTGACTATATTTCCTTCTCCGAGTACCGTCCACATACCGCAGTATCCGGCAATTCTGCCGTCTGTTTCGCATACAATATAAACATTGTCAGGTGTATTCATCGCATCCTGAAGTGATTTTCTTGACCACGGAATTGAAAAAATGCTTTTCTCGATTGCCGAAACCTCATCAAGATCTCTCTCTTCCATCTGCCTTATAGTCCAGTCCATCTATGCCTCATTCCTGTCTGCGCGCTCACGTTCCGCCTGTGAAGGTCTCAGATAGTCAGGAACATGTTCAGCCGCATCTGCCGCAAGCCCCATATTGGCAAGCTGTACGCCTCGTACGGCAACACTTGCTGCTCTCGGCATTACATTGTGATCCGCCGCTATTATTGCATCAACGTTAAGTGCTGATTCTATCAGTTCTCTGTACATATATACTGCATCACCTGCAAATACGACCGGACGCCCAAGCTGATTAAGCTTTTCCATAACCTCCTGTGCTGCAAGCAATGACTGATTCATTATAATCTCCAGGTTTCCGCCATCATTGTAGTTGAAGCGGTATATTCCCGCGTATACATTGCCCCTTCTTGCATCCATTATAGGACATACAATACGGTCTGTTCCGGATACATTCATAGCCAGTCCCTCAAGCGTCGGGACAGATACCACCGGCTTACCCAGAGCAAGACCTATTCCCTTGCCTGTAGCAGAGCCTATTCGTAATCCCGTAAAAGACCCCGGTCCTGCAGATACTGCAATAAGGTCTATGCTCTCAACGGGTGTCCCCGTCATAGTACAGATACTGTCTATCATCGGAAGCAGTGTCTGCGAATGCGTCTGTTTAAAATTAGTACTGTATTCAGCCGTAACAGTATTATCCGTAAGTATTGCTGCAGATGCTGTTACCGATGAACTTTCAATTGCTAATACTCTCATAATTCATTAAGTCCTCTGACTGTTATTTTACGATAATCAAATCCTTTATCAAGCACTTTTTCAATAGTTATCATTATCGTCTCCTGCGGAAGCAGTTCCGCAATAAGGTGCCCCCATTCAACAAGGCATACGCCGTCTGAGAAAAAATATTCCTCATAACCTATCTCATCCATCTCCGTCACATCACCAATGCGATAGACATCAAAATGATAGAACGGCAGTCTTCCTCCATTATACTCCTGCACAATTGTAAATGTAGGACTGTTGACAGGCTCCGTTATTCCAAGCCCGGCTGCAAATCCCTGTGTAAATACCGTCTTGCCAACCCCCAGGTCGCCATCCAGACAGTATATCTGTCCCGGACAGACTCCGGCCGCAAGTTTTTTACCAAGATTGTAAGTATCTTCTGAACTAAACGATTCAATTATCATTATCTGTCAGCCCCGTTTCTATTCCACATAAACTATTTTATTGAAACCTTATATCTGCCAATACCATCATTCATGACCTTACGTATATCCGCAAGTTTATCTGTAACTTCATTCTTTGGTATTATATTGGCTCTTGTAGGTGTAAAGTAGATAAGTATACATCTGCCCGTATCCTTCACCCTGTATACACGGTTCCATTCAACATGTGCTTCATCTTCACCCATCTTCACCGTTATTCCACTCTCATCAAGCAGATAATGCATAGGTTTTGCAAACTGCTCCGAAGCAGCTGCCTTCTTAGAGTGAGTTACCAACTGCAACGGTATCACCACAATGAAAACAATTCCAAACAGCAGTGCAAGCAGTGCAAATGTCAGACTCATTGTGTCCTGATGCATAACGGCGTATACGCCAAGTCCGAGCATCATAAGCCCCAGAATTATCTCACACCACCCACTGAGTGAGTGATATTTGTGGTAGAACTTATAGTTCATAATATCATCAGCTTTAACATTTATATCAAATTCAACCTTCACTATTAATCTCCATTCTACAGGCACGTATCCTGCTATTTAAAAAACTTGCTGAGTCTGCTGAGGTCAAGCTCGCCGTTACTGCCGGACCGGTTATTGTTACCGTCATTGCGTCCGTTGTTCCTTCCCCTTGTGCCATTCTTAGAGTTACCGCTGCCCTTATGTCCTGAACGCTTCTGCTCTCTTGCAGCATCAGCCTTGGCATAAGCAGCTTTGGCAGCTTCCGGTCTTCCGGTAAATGCATCCGTATTCTCGTCAATCCGCATTGTAAGTGAGATTCTCGCCTTGGCTGCATCTACATCAAGCACCTTGACATCTACTATATCACCGACGCTTACGGCATCAAGAGGATGCTCTATTCTTCTGTTGGAAATCTGTGATATATGTACAAGTCCGTCCTGATGCACTCCTATATCAACAAACGCACCAAAATCAATCACATTGCGAACCGTTCCCTTGAGTATCATTCCCGGCTTAAGGTCCTTCATATCAAGAACATCCTTACGCAGAATAGGCTTCGGCATAGACTCTCTCGGGTCTCGTCCCGGCTTTTCAAGTTCCTTTACAATATCTTCAAGTGTAATCTCACCTACCGAAAGCCGCTCCGCCATCTCCTGCATGCTGTCAATCTTACTGTGAAGCTGCGCAAGTTCACCGGACGTAATTGCATTAACATCATAACCAAGCAGCTTAAGAAGCTGTGCCGCAGCGTCATAACTCTCAGGATGTACACTTGTTGAATCAAGCGGATTATCTCCTCCCTGTATTCTCATAAATCCTGCACACTGCTCGTATGCCTTAGGTCCAAGCTTAGCCACCTTAAGAAGCTGCTTTCTGTTGGTAAATCTTCCGTTCTTCTCTCTGTAGTCTACAATATTCTTGGCTACCGTCTTGGATATACCCGAAATGTATTCAAGCAGTGAAGCTGATGCCGTATTAAGATCAACTCCGACCTGGTTAACGCAGTCCTCTACAACTCCGGTAAGTGCTTCTCCGAGCTTCTTCTGGTTCATATCGTGCTGGTACTGTCCGACACCTATTGACTTAGGATCAATCTTAACAAGCTCTGCAAGCGGATCCTGAAGACGGCGTGCTATAGAAACCGCACTTCTTTGTGCAACATCAAAATCAGGGAATTCCTCTGTTGCAAGCTTACTTGCCGAATATACTGAAGCTCCGGCCTCGTTGGTTATTACATACTCTACACTGTCATCCAGTTCCTTAATAAGGTCAACTATAATCTGTTCCGACTCTCTTGATGCAGTTCCGTTACCTACCGATATTACAGAAACTCCGTATTTTTTGATGAGCTTCTTAAGCTCTGCCTTCGCTTCTGCCACCTTATTATGTGGCTCTGTAGGATATATCACCTTCGTATCAAGTACCTTGCCCGTAGGGTCTACAACCGCAAGCTTGCATCCTGTACGGAATGCAGGATCCCAGCCAAGTACAACCTTGCCTGCAATAGGCGGCTGCATGAGAAGCTGGTGAAGGTTCTTACCAAACACCTTAATAGCTCCCTCCTGTGCATCATCTGTAAGGCTGCTCCTTATCTCCCTTTCAATCGCAGGTGCTATAAGTCTTGAATAGCTGTCAGCTATTGCTTCTGTTATAACAGGAGTTGTAAATTCATTCTCACCCATCAGTGTCTTTTTCTCAAGATATCTGAGTATTCTGTCCTCAGGTGCTTCTATCTTAACCGTAAGGAACTTCTCATCTTCTCCTCTGTTAATTGCAAGGACTCTATGTCCTGCTATTCTGCTGAGAGGCTCCGAAAATTCATAATACATCTCATATACAGACTCTGCCTTTTCATCCTTGGCAGCCGTAACAAGAGTTCCTTCCTTCATCGTAATATCCCTTATATATGTTCTGTAATCCGCCACATCAGAAATGCGTTCCGCAATTATATCCTTAGCTCCATCTATTGCATCCTTAACGCTCTTGACCGTATCGTCATTAACATAGCCTGCTGCATTCTGCTCCACAGGCTCTGCTGCATTCTGCTCCATGATATAATCCGCAAGCGGTTCAAGCCCTTTCTCCTTAGCTATTGTTGCTCTTGTTCTCTTCTTCTGCTTATAAGGTCTGTAAAGGTCTTCGACAAGAACCATCGTCTCTGCCTGAAGTATCTGTGCCTTAAGCTCATCAGTAAGCTTTCCCTGCTCCTCTATTGATGAAATAACAGCTTCTTTTCTATCTTCAAGATTGCGAAGATACTTAAGCCTCTCGTCAAGATTACGAAGCACCTCATCATTCATGCTTCCCGTAACTTCTTTACGATATCTGGCTATAAACGGAATCGTACATCCTTCATCTATAAGTCCGACAGCCGCTTCAACCTGGCTCACTTTAACATTAAGTTCTTCCGCAAGTTTCTTATTAATATCCATTATGTCCTCCAGTGCCGGATAGCTCCGGTAATTTGCATATATTATACCAAAAACACCGATTGTTTGCAATCAATAGCCATTTTTGGTATAATACATGGAAATAACACCGGATTTATCCCCGGTGCAGAACAGACATGCCCATAAAGCGGACAGGAACGGAGATTAAGATGGACGATTATAACTACGATGAGAATGATAATACAATAAACCAACAGCCACAGCAGACTCCACCACCGATGCAGCAGCCACAGCAGCCTTTTTACCAGATGCCTCCACAGATGCAGCCGGTTCCTCCAAGACCTAAGAATGGTTTTGCAACTGCTTCGCTTGTATTCGGTATACTTGCAGCTCCCGGTTGTATGACCGTGTGGTTCGGAATCATATTTGCCGTTATTGCAATTGTATTTGCAATCATATCCAGAATTAATGTTGGTCATTTTGATGGCAAGGCAACCGCCGGACTGACACTCGGAATGATATTTCTGATATTATCACTGCTCCTGTTCTGGATGGTTCTTGTAATGTTACAGAATCCCGAATTCATGGAACAGATGAATTCTATTATGCAGCAGTACCAGCAGGAATACAGCATTCCATATGATGGTACATCAGGCAACACACTTCATATTATGAATATTTTCAGATAATATCTAATATCCATTCCGGTATTTAACATATTATGCAAAGCGTGCCATATAACAAAAACAGCAAAAAGCTTCCGCTGCCGGCAATTCATCAATCATGAATCGTCCGTGCAGCGGAAGCTTTTTAATTTAGATTTTTATTTTGACTGATTTACTTCTGGATGAAGAGGTCATAGATAGCTCTGATTGCATCCTCAAAATATCTGTTGCGCACACCAATGATGATATTAAGCTCACTTGAGCCCTGATCAATCATCTTAATGTTAATCTTAGCATTGGCAAGTGCTCCAAGAATATTGCTTGCAATACCTGAGTTATTACGCATTCCGCGTCCAACAACAGCAATAAGTGCAATGTCTGCCTCAAGATCTATTGAATCAGGCTGCACCGCTCTGTGCAGCTCAGCAAGCACCTTCTGCTCCTTGTCAATAAATTCGTCCTTATGTACAACAATTGTCATTGTATCAATTCCTGAAGGCATATGTTCGAATGAGATACCGTTTTCCTCAAACACCTGAAGAACTTTACGTCCAAAGCCTATCTCAGAATTCATCATGTCCTTCTCAATATTGATTGCAACGAAGTCCTTCTTACCTGCAATACCTGTGATGATGTGCTCAGGATTATGACATGTATTCTCAACTATCATTGTTCCTGCATCCTCAGGTGCATTAGTGTTACGGATATTAATCGGAATTCCTTCCTTACGCACAGGGAAGATGGCATCCTCATGAAGTACTGAAGCACCCATGTATGAAAGCTCACGAAGCTCTTTATATGTAATTATTGTAATTCCCTTAGGATTCTCAATAAGTCTTGGATCAGCCATAAGGAAACCTGATACATCCGTCCAGTTCTCGTATACATTAGCACTTGCAGCCTTAGCTACAATTGAGCCTGTTACGTCTGAGCCGCCTCTTGAAAATGTCTTAACGCTGGCATCAGGCTTTGCACCATAGAAGCCCGGAATAACTGCACGTTCTGTCTTTGCAAGCTTTGCTGAGAGCACCTTCTGTGTCTTATCAGCATCAAAAGCTCCATTCTTGTCAAAGAAAATTACTGTAGCTGCATCAATGAACTCATATCCGATATAATTAGCCATAACTATACCATTAAGATATTCACCTCTTGATGCTGCATAGTCCTTACCTGCCTTAGCAGCAAAATTCTTCCTGATAACAGTAAATTCTTCATCAAGTGAAAGCTTAAGCTTAAGTCCATGGATAATCTCCATGTATCTTTCCTTAATCTCCTTAAGTTCCTTATCGAAAGGCTTGCCTTCCTCTGCAAGCGCATAGCACTTGTAAAGCATGTCCGTAACCTTTGTATCTTCCTTAAAACGCTTGCCCGGTGCAGAAGGAACAACATACCTTCTATCCGCATCAGCCTTAATTATGTCTCCGACCTTCTTGAACTGCTCAGCACTTGCGAGTGAGCTTCCGCCGAACTTTACTACCTTTATCATCCTCATATCCTCCTGTTTATATGTTCTCAATTAACCCTCAATACGGATTCTGTTAAGAACACCTTCTACCTTTGACTCTGCATCTGCAAATGCCTTCTCGCTCATAACCTCAGTAACAAATCCAAATTCATTATCAAGTCCGTCGACCATTACTACATCTACATTGCCGAACGCATTCTTGACCTCTGTAAGCTTATCATTAACTGTTCCTGAAACTCTTACAAAGAACTTTCTCTTGAAATCCGATATATCACCAAGCTCAAGCTTAGTTGAACTCCATACCGTCATTACATTCTTGCCCATATGCTTTGCGCAGTCCACGATATCCGACACAACAGCACTGGCTGTAGGAAGCTTTCCTGCACCTGCACCGAAGAACATTACATCTCCGAGGACATTGCCATTGATATAGATGCCGTTAAGCACTCCGTTAACGCTGTAGAGTGGATGTGATTCACTTATCATAAACGGTGCTGTCATTGCATATACAACATCATCTACCTTATGGCTTGTAGCAAGAAGCTTGATTGCGTATCCCATCTTATCTGCATATTTGAAATCCGTATCCGTAATCTTTGTGATACCTTCTGTGTAGATATCCTCAAAATCAACCTGTGAACCAAATGCAAGTGATGTAAGAATTGCAATCTTACGGCACGCATCATAGCCTTCTATATCAGCCTCAGGATTACGCTCTGCATATCCTTTCTCCTGTGCATCCCTAAGAGCCTCATCAAACTTAACTCCCTTTCTCGACATCTCTGTAAGCATGTAATTGGTTGTACCATTAAGAATACCTGTTATCTGAGTAATCTCATCCGCAGTAAGTGACTGGTTAAGAGGACGAATAATCGGAATACCGCCGCCAACGCTGGCCTCAAACATGAAGTTAAGGTTGTTCTTCTTGGCTATCTCAAGAAGTTCTGCACCATGCTTTGCAACAAGTGCCTTATTAGATGTACATACACTCTTGCCTCTTGCAAGTGCTTCTTTTACAAATGTATACGCAGGCTCAATTCCGCCCATTACCTCAACAACAACATTAACTTCCGGATCATCAAGAATTATATTAATGTCATGCACAATCTTGCTCTGTATCGGGTCACCCGGGAAATCCTTAAGGTCGAGCACATACTTTATCTCGATATCCTGACCTGCTCTCTTATTAATAGCTGCCCCATTCGTATTGATGACCTCGACAACTCCTGAACCAACTGTGCCATAACCTAAAATTGCTACTTTAACCATACTACTACCAAAACCTTTCATTAATATTATTACTCTCTCGAAAGTATCTTAAGATACCTTACGCCTTCCATCTGCTCTATATCTTCTATCATCTTAGAAGAATCACCGGTGATCGGAAGGATATCAACACTGAGTGTAAGTGAAGCAACACCGTTAATCGGTATTGTCTGATGGATCGTAAGTATGTTAGCTTTGTACTCCGCCACCTTACCGAGCACTTGTGACAGCAGCCCCGGTGTATCATCCATCGAAAGGACAAATGTAATCGTTCTTCCACGCACATTGTCACGGAACGGAAAAATGTCTTCTTTATATTTGTAATAAGAACTTCTGCTTATTCCAACCTGTTCAGTTGCCTCAGCTATGGAAATCTTCTTATTCTCAAGCAGGCGGTTAACCTTGGCTACTTTAAGCAGCACCTCGGGCAGAGCCTTCTGCTTTACAACATAATATTTAATATCTTCTGGCATTGCACCCTCCATTAATGTATGCAGTAGAAATACATTTGTCTACCTGAGAAAGAATGATACCATAGATTGTATACAAATGCAAGTTTTTAGTTGGAATTTGCAATGTATTAAAACGCAAACAAGCAGATGACCCTAATCTGTTAAAGATTAGGGTCATCTGCTTACCTCTACGCGCTACGTTACTTAGACATCCATGTTCTGCAATATTCCGTTACTCATCCCGGTCCGGTGAAGCTCTCGCCGCCTTCCCTGATTACATATCCGATAATTCACTTCAGTTCAATGAAGCTCTCGCCATTGTTCCTGTTCATTATTGTTATTGCCTGAATATAAGATTCTCTCAATCCGATGAAGCTCTCGCCATCTTCTCTAATCATCCTATCTTCTACCGTTCCTAAGTCGGATGAAGCTCTCGCCATCTCTCCCGGTCTTGTATTCTTGAACACTTTGTTGTGATGTCCTTTTGTGATTATAATAATACACAAAGCAATTTAATTTGTCAATATATTTTTTAAATATTTTTAATTAGTTATTTAATTAACAAAGATATCACATATTGTGTATACAATATTCAATTTCAGCCATTTATCACTTGACATTCATTCCTTTTCCAATATAATTAAATATGTCTTCTATCCGCACACTATACGGATGCAATGAAAGGGGGAGCGCCCTGGCATTGTTACAGAAGACAGTCATAAGCGTCAGCTTTGTGATTGCAGCGATGGGAGTCTGTGTTTCAGATTGAGAGGAAGCTTTCAAGCTTCGACCGGCATTTATAATAATATTATCTGCAGTGCGTTGGAGAAGATTTTCTCTACATTTGCCGCTAATCACACGTAAGGCTGTACAGTCTGATATAACTTCCGAAGCAGGACCTGACACATTGAACAGGATGCACGGATTTCCGGTTAATGTATTTTAGTGAATGTAAGAATATTTTCAGCGTGCCGCACAGGCACTTTTTTTGTGCCGGAAGAAAGGAAGGTTTGTTATGGAAGGAAATCAGAAACTGTTCAAGATGGTATTTTTGGCCTTTATGGTCGCATTGGGTGTCGTCATATCGCCTATTCTGCGTGTTGAGGGAATGTGCCCGATGGCGCATTTTATCAATGTCACATGTGCTGTGCTTATGGGACCTTATTGGGCATTCCTTTGCGCACTTCTTATCGGTATAATAAGAATGGCTGTTATGGGAATCCCTCCTCTTGCTCTTACAGGTGCAATATTCGGTGCATTTCTTTCAGGAATGTTCTATCGTCTGTCCAAGGGTAAGCTTGTATGGGCTTTCCTCGGTGAAGTTATAGGAACAGGAATTATCGGCGCTATTATATCTTACCCTGTTATGACATTTATATGGGGACGTTCAGGACTGACATGGTTCTTCTATGTTCCATCATTCATAGCGGGAACTCTTATCGGTGGAAGTATAGCTTTCATTTTCTTAAGACAGCTTGTAAAAGCCGGACTTCTCACCAAGTTCCAGAGAGCTCTCGGATCAGCTACATACGGCAATGAATCAGACGTAAAGAATAATGCAATTGCAATTGGATTACTGGGATTCATCGCAAGCCTTGTAACAGTTGTAATCGTTCACAATTTTGTACCAAATCCATCAGCACTGGTAAATAATCTCAAATATATAATAGCTGCTGTGTTCATAGTTATCGCCGCAATTTATTATGCCCTTAACTTCAGGAAGGAAGCAGTTCAGTAAAACGGAGACTTTCATGAATTTTCAAAATGTTGACATTAAGAAAATAAAAGAAATAAGGGAGCACACGTTATCATGTGCTCCTCTTATTCATTGTATAACCAACCCGATATCTATTAATGATTGTGCCAATACGGTGCTTCTTACGGGTGCTAAGCCGATTATGGCAGAACATCCTGACGAAGTCGCCGGGATTACGGCAATCGCAGGTGCTCTCGCAGTGAATCTGGGCAATATAACCGATGCACGCATGAAGTCAATTATCATAGCATCGCAGGCTGCCGCAGATAAAGGCATTCCTGTAATTATCGACATGGTAGGAATTACATGCAGTACGTTAAGGCTTAATTATGCCCACAATTATCTTGAACGCTTCCGTCCATCAATAATAAAGGGAAATCTCGCCGAGATTAAGGCTTTGTGCAACGAGGCATTTGAATGTATAGGGATTGATGCCGTTGGTGATGAAGACGTGACAGATTCCGACTGCTCTACAGTATGTTCTCTGGCTGCCGCAAGACATTGTGTCATAATGGCAACAGGGAAAACCGATATAATCTCTGACGGAATCAATGTATGGCTGATAAAAAACGGAAGCCCGAAGCTTCCGCTCATAACAGGAACCGGCTGTATGCTCAATGTCCTTACAGCGAGTTTTCTACCGTCAGCAGCTCCCTCTGATGCAGCAGTTACGGCATGCATCATGCTCGGTGTGTGCGGAGAGATTGCCGAGAGAACTGCCGGCAGCTTGCTTGGCAGCTATCATATCGCACTGCTGGATTCACTTTCATCCGTAACTGACAGTGATTTAGCGCAGAGTGCACGTGTTATACGTTCAACAGCCCGCTGAATGAATTCATAATTTTCTTCATATGTAAATACCCTTGGCTCCTCATTTTTATGGGGAGCTTTAAAATTTTTGTCTATTATATAATTCTTGCTTTTTATCAGTTCTTCTTTCGTAATATATCCTTCTATCATGTAATTATTTTCCGATTGTATTGCTTCAAGGATGCTGCATGAAAAATCATATTTCCTCAAAAGTCTCCAATCGTTAAGATCTACATCGTGTCCAAACATTGTAAAATATTCTTTGTAATCAGGCACAGCCTGTTCACTCCTGAAAGCTTCAACATGTCTGTCACGCACAGTAAGAATAAATATCTCATCCGCCAGCATATGTGTCACATAGCCGAGATACAGCTCATAATTGCTGTGATTATCCACAAGAAAATGTCTTGCGAAATTCTCAAACCTGCTTCTGTAAAGTCTGAAATTCTCAGGCTTTGCAAGTTCATCCTCTGGAATTCCGTCTTTAAAATGCGTATGCTTTTTCATCTCTCTTACATAGCCTTCTCTTGCCATTATGGCATCCGGCGCAAGATTGCCGCAATAAAAAAGCGCCCTGTTATGAATACACGATAATATGTCCTCAGGCATCGTCTTGAGCAGCATATCCGCAATAACAAGATGTGTTATAGTTCCAGCCATCAGCCCTCATTTCCGCACACTTTTCAGACGTAAGGAATCTGTGCCAAGTGCGCACAGGCACAAATCCCGTGTGTAAAAAATCAGATGTCAGGCTGATTTTTTACGCTAGAGCCTCATCATGTGTGACATCATACACACTGCCGATGCCCCGGCATCAAGTGCACTCCTGTAATTATCAGGAGATATTCCGCCAATAGCATACACCTGTACTCCCTTTGGAACACATATGCTGCATATATTCTTAAGGAAATCCAGCCCACGCGGTGTTAGCCCTTTTTTACAGTCTGTTGCAAATACATGTCCTGCCGTTACATACGACGCACCAAATCTGCAGGCCTCTAATGCCTGCTCTGCCGAATGTACGGATGTGCCTATCGTGTCAAACCGGCATTGCCTGAATTCCGATTTATCATAACATTCTCCCAGCACATCCAGTGGCAGATGTATGGCACCAGAACCGCATTGTGCTGCCTCCCGCCAGAAATAGTGCGGTATTGCCTTAACTTTATGCACACTGCATATATCCCTGACACGGACAAACAGCTCTTTGTATTCCTGCGGTGCAAGGTCTTTTTCTCTCACAATAATCTTATTCACACCACTCGATGCAACAACCTCAATCTGTTCAAAATAGTCTCTAACGCACAAGTGGCGGTTAGTAACCGCCACTACATCACTCATTATTAATTCTTCCATAAATACCTGCCAGATGTCTCATATTACGGGCATGCTCACTTGTCAGCTGTCCCTTGACCAGTCTCCATTGCCAGTTACCCCCCATAGTTGAAGGAGTATTGATTCTCGCTGAATTATCAAGGCACAATATATCCTGAACCTGGAATATAACAGTATCCGCTACGCTTGCATAAGCTGCACGGAAGCTTGCCCTGACCATCTCTTCCGGCGTGTCTGCATCGAGATATTCCCGTGCATACTTAAGTTCATCATCAGAATGTTCCGTAAAATACCCATACAGTGTCTCATTATCATGAGTTCCGCCATATACAACCAGATCTCTTGTATAGTTATACGGCAGATGCGGATTCCTTCTGTTACCGTCAAATGCAAATTCAAGAACCTTCATTCCCGGATAACCGTTATCCTTCAGGATGCCGGTAACCTCCGGCATCTCAACACCAAGATCCTCAGCAATTATTCTCTTGTCACCAATTGCCTCATTGATTGCATCAGTAAGAAGCCTGCCCGGTCCCTGCCTGTATTCTCCCTGCTTAGCATCAGGGTTAAGCGGTGGAATCGTGTAATACTTCACAATGCCAAGAAAATGATCTATTCTTATCACATCATAAAGTGCCGCCTGCGCCTGCATCCTGCGCTTCCACCATCCAAACCCGTCAGCAGCAAGATTATCCCAGTTGTATATCGGATTCCCCCACTTCTGTCCGAGATCCGTGAATGCGTCAGGCGGAACGCCCGCAACCTTGAGCGGTCTTAAGTTCCCATCCAGAAGAAATACATCCGGATGTGCCCATACATCTGCACTGTCCGGCGCGACATATATCGGTATGTCACCGATAATCTGTATGCCTCTGGCGTTAACGTAGCATTTTAACCTGTTCCACTGTTCAAAGAACTCATACTGGCAGAAATTCCAGAATTCAATTCTGTCAGCCAGCTGCTGCGCATACTTTGTAACAGCCTCCGGTCTGCGGAGCCTTATATCATCATCCCATTCTGTCCATGAGACATAGCCAAAATGTTCCTTGCATGCCATATACAGTGAATATTCATCCAGCCATGAATGGTCAGCCTTCTTGAATTCCTCATAGCGTCCTCTAAGTTCCCCATCCGAACTGCACTTTGACATGAAGTTCTGAAATGCCCGGTCAAGAACTATATATCTGGATTCAAACAGTCTTCCGTAATCAACATACTTCTCACTGTCACCCCAGTCAAATTCCGACGCATAGCCTTCCTCAAGAAGCCCCTCATCTGCAAGCATATCAAGATCAATAAAATATGGATTGCCTGCAAATGCAGAGAAAGACTGATACGGACTGTCACCATAGCTCGTCTGTCCGAGAGGAAGTACCTGCCAGTATGAATGTCCGCTCTCTGCCACAAAATCCGCAAATTCATAAGCCGCCCTGCCAAAAGTTCCTATTCCGTACGGTGACGGAAGAGAACTCACAGGCATTAATATTCCTGCACTTCTGTCAAAATGCTGCACTCTGCCCATAATTACTTCTTAAGCTCCTCTGTCATGCTCTGAACCGCTTCCTGCTCAGCCTGTGTAAGAAGATAATCTATGTCGATAAGAACTATAAGACGTCCTCCCACATTGGCAACACGGTCAAAATAACTTACCTCTCTGGTCTTAATCATTGAAGGCATATCAACTATATTCTCCGGTGCAATGTCATCAATCTCATTAACTTCATCAACATCAAGAGCAATGCTTACCTCGCCGACCTTAACTATTATCAGATTACCGCCCGGTACGCCGTCATTCTTCATATTGAACTTCTTCTTAAGGTTCATTACAGGTATTACCTCACCTCTAAGGTTGATAATACCCTTAATATATGCAACAGAATTAGGAACAGGAACTATACTTATCTCCTTCTCTATTCCTCTTACTGCATTGATATCTACTCCATAATATTCCTCACCTAACTTAAATACTACAGGTTTTACATAAGATGCCATATTAATCTCCATTCCTGCCCCGCCTCCCGGGGCATCATGCGCTTATTCACGTGCGTCTGCCTTAACAGCCTGCCACTTAAGGTATGCCGTTATAAAAGGATCTATATTGCCATCAAGAACGCTCTGTGCATTGCCTACCTCTTCATTTGTTCTGTGATCCTTAACCATTGTATATGGCTGAAGCACATAGCTTCGTATCTGGCTTCCGAAATTAACATCCTTGACATCACCACGGATATCAGATGTCTTCTCAGCATTCTCCTGCTGTTTAAGGAGATACAGCTTAGCCTTCAGCATCTGCATGGCTTTATCCTTATTCTGATGCTGTGAACGCTCATTCTGGCACTGTACAACGATTCCTGTAGGCAGATGTGTTATTCTTATAGCTGATGATGTCTTATTAATATGCTGTCCGCCGGCACCGCTTGACCTGTATGTATCAATTCTAAGATCATCATCATTAATCTCAACATCCACATCTTCCTCAATATCAGGCATAACATCACATGATACAAATGATGTCTGACGCTTACCTGCCGCATTGAACGGAGATATTCTTACAAGTCTGTGGATACCATGTTCTGAGCGGAGATAACCATATGCGTTCTCACCTTCAATCTCAATCGTCACAGCCTTAACACCCGCTTCATCGCCTTCAAGATAATCTACTACTTCTGTCTTATATCCCTTAGACTCTGCCCAGCGTGTATACATCCTCATAAGCATCTGGCACCAGTCACATGCTTCTGTACCACCGGCTCCCGCATGAAGTGTAAGTATGGCATTATCCCTGTCATACTCGCCTGAAAGAAGCGTTCCGATTCTTAATGCATCAAACTTCTTCTCAAATGCATTGAACTCTTCTTCAACTTCAGGGACAAGTGACTCATCATTCTCTTCATCAGCCATGGCTATAAGAGTCTCTATGTCATCCATCCCCTGCTTAAGTTCGTTATATTTTTCGAACGAATCCTTAAGCGACTTAAGCTCCTTCATTGCTTCCTGTGACTTATCTGCATCATCCCAGAAGCCGGGAGCTTCCATATCAGCTTCTATCTCTTCAATCCTCTTCTGCTTATTAGCGAGGTCAAAGTGAATCCCTGATTTCTTCTAATGGTTTCTTGTAGTTGGAAAGTTTGAATCTGTACTGATCTAATTCTACCATTATTATCACATCCCTTGTTATATATTTTTTGATTACTTTCTTCCACAACAATTCTTATACTTCTTACCGCTGCCACATGGACATGGGTCATTAGGATAAATCTTCTTATCCGTTCTTCTTACAGGTCCGCGCACGCTTGTCTCTTCCTCACGGTTAGTTGTGAGTTTCTCTGTGTTCTCTTCGCGCTCTACCTTGTGCTCTATTCTTACATTCATAAGAAGCCTTACTGTATCTTCTGCAATTCCTTCTGTCATGGCATCAAACATATCATATCCGGCCATCTTATACTCAACCTTAGGATCTCTCTGTCCGTATGCCTGAAGACCAATACCCTGCTTGAGCTGTTCCATATCATCAATATGGTCTCTCCAGCGTGCGTCAATTACACGAAGCAGAATAACTCTCTCAAGCTCCCTGAGCTGTTCAGCCTCCGGGAACTCTGCTTCCTTACTCTCGTAAAGCTTAATTGCACGTTCCTTAAGGACATGCTTGAGCTCATCTATAGTCTTAACTGATGCATCAGACTTAACAGGTTCGATAGGAATTACAGGGAGGAGCATCTCATTGAGTGACTTGTAATCCCACTCTTCCTGATTATGTTCTCCGCTTATATTAAGGTCCACGGCCTTCTCAACAAAATCTGTTGTCATCTTAATGATAGAGCTTCTCATGCTCTCACCGTTAAGAACCTTCATTCTCTCGCCGTAGATAATCTCTCGCTGCTCATTCATTACCTGATCATATTCAAGAAGATTACGTCTGATACCATAATTATTAGTCTCTATCTTCTTCTGAGCCTTCTCAATGGCATTAGAGAGCATCTTATGCTCAATCTGCTCGCCTTCCGGTACGCCCATTGCATTGAACATTCCCATAAGCTTCTCTGATCCAAACAGTCTCATAAGGTCATCTTCAAGTGAAATGTAGAATCTTGACTCACCCGGATCTCCCTGACGTCCTGAACGTCCACGGAGCTGGTTATCAATACGTCTTGACTCATGCCTCTCAGTACCGATAATCTTAAGACCTCCGGCTGCTCTTGCCTCATCATCAAGCTTAATATCCGTACCACGTCCTGCCATATTAGTTGCAATAGTTACCGCCTTATGGCGTCCTGCCTCTGCCACTATCTGTGCCTCAAGCTCATGGTACTTGGCATTAAGTACATTATGAGGGATGCCTTTTTTCTTAAGCATCTCACTTAACATCTCTGATGTATCAATTGTAATAGTACCGACAAGTACCGGCTGGCCCTTCTGGTATGACTCTATTACCGAGTCTACTACTGCGTTAAACTTCTCTTTCTTAGTCTTATAAACAGCGTCTTCGAGATCCACACGCGCAACCGGCTTATTAGTAGGAATCTCTACTACGTCCATATTATAAATCTCTCGGAACTCACGCTCCTCTGTGAGAGCCGTACCTGTCATACCTGCCTTCTTCTCAAACTTATTGAAGAAATTCTGGAATGTAATGGTTGCATATGTCTTGCTCTCCTGCTGTACCTTAACATGCTCCTTAGCCTCAATTGCCTGATGAAGTCCGTCCGAGAAACGCCTTCCCGGCATGATACGTCCTGTAAATTCATCTACTATAAGAATCTGTCCGTCTTCACTTACAACATAATCCTTATCTCTGTGCATCAGATTATGTGCACGGAGTGCAAGTATTATATTATGCTGTATCTCAAGGTTCTCAGGATCCGCATAGTTCTCAAGGTGGAAGAACTTCTCAACCTTGGCTACACCATTAGCCGTAAGATTAACAATCTTGTCCTTCTCATTAACAAGGAAATCGCCATCCTCTTCCTTCATCTCACCCATAAGGGCATCCATCTTGCTAAGCTCACCGTCACCAGTGCCTCGCTCCATCTGTCTGGCAAGAACGTCACATGCCTCATAAAGCTTAGTTGACTTAGAACCCTGTCCTGAAATAATAAGAGGTGTTCTTGCTTCATCAATAAGCACTGAATCGACCTCATCGATAACAGCATACTTAAGACCCCTGAGTACAAGCTGTTCCTTATATATAGCCATATTATCACGAAGATAATCGAATCCAAGCTCATTATTGGTTACATATGTAATATCACATGCATATGCAGCTCTTCTCTCATCCTGTGTGCTGTCATGAAGAACAATACCCACGCTCACACCGAGGAACTCATGAAGCTGTCCCATCCACTCTGCATCTCGCTTGGCAAGGTAATCATTGACTGTTACAATCATTACGCCTTCACCTGTAAGTGAATTAAGATATGCAGGCAGTGTGGAAACAAGTGTCTTACCTTCACCGGTTCTCATCTCAGCTATACGTCCCTGATGGAGAATTATACCACCTATAAGCTGTACCCTGTAGTGCTCCATTCCAAGCACCCTCTTGCCTGCTGCCCTTACAGTTGCAAATGCTTCCGGAAGTATATCATCAAGTGTCTCTCCCTTGGCAAGTCTCGCCTTAAATTCCTGTGTCTTAGCTTTAAGCTGCTCATCTGAAAGTGCATCATATTCATCATGCAGAGCCTCAATCTTATCGACTATAGGCGTTATTCTCTTCAGTTCGTGCTCACTGTGTGTACCAAATAACTTCTGAACAAATCCCATTGTGAATCTCCTTAAAAATCGTGTAATCTGTGTAATAATTACACTTATACATTCTTGATTGTAACACTTTAGCGCCATATTGTCCACAAGCTTAAGAAATTACATGCTGTTTTTAACCGTTTATATGCCGCGCATATTTCTTTTAATCCTAAACTGCGTTATTTCAATCCCAAACTGCTTTCGTGATAATTGACATTTCTATATGTACAATTTATACTATATATAAATAGCTCTCAATTGTTGTTTTACAATTATATTGTACTTAACTTTATATTTACTCTGAGGGGATTGGATGAAAAAGATACTTATAATCGATAAAAAGAAAGAACAAGCTGCCATATTAGGCAGAATCACATCAGAATATTACTCTGCTGCATCGGAATGCAGCATATATACATGTGATACATATAATGACAGCATCAGTAAACTCAGACATATAGTTCCCGATATATGCTTTATTAACGCCGGAAAGCTTGGTACGGAGAGCACAGGCATTGATATCGCCTATGTTATACGCAATGAGTTCAACAATATGCTTCCGATTATATTTACAACTACCGAACAGGAATATAATCCCATAATCATTAATGATATACACTGCTACGGAGTAATCACTCCTCCTTACAACCCGGATGATATTAATAAGCTACTGAACTCGATTGATAAGCTATCACCCGAACATTATAAAGCTTTAATTTTCAAGGATTTGTATGGCGTTAATCTCAAAATAAGCTTTCAGGATATTCTTTATATTGAGAACCACAGCCATACCATGTACATTCACACCGTCGACGGCAGCACCTATATGACAAAGGCTTACTCTCTGTCTACTCTCTCTGAAGAGCTCGATAATGACTTTATACGATGCCACAAAAAATATATCGTTGCCATCAGACAGATACGTGCTTACGACAAAGCCACCGCCATGATAACCTTAGGCAGTCTGCGTCTGCCTGTTGGCAGAACCTTTATGCCTGCTTTTGAGAAGCGCTTTCTTCCTCGCCGGACATCCTGATAAGTTCGTCTATTATTGAAAAGCATTCCTCATACTGCTTCTGCATTCCTGCCTCATAATACTGCTGCGCGCGCATTTTAAAGAAGTCTATGCAGTTCATCTGTACTGTGTCCCCCGCAAGTATGCCAGCGATATCAGCACACCCTCCGAGATAGTTATTCCAGCTGTCGCGTATTCTGTTCCATACGCTCGGTGCTCGATGGTTCTCATAATGCTCCGCATAGACTTCATTGTAATCACATGCCTTCAGCAGATGCAGCATGCTCATATCTGCCGGCTTGGTTGTGTATTGGATGTCGGAATAACAAACCCTATTATCAAAATATTGAGAATAATAAGAGTTAAACTGAAGCCCCTGACCATTAATAAACATCTCCTTACTGCCGTCCACATTCAGATCAGAACAATCCAGCACCTCTTTCATATACAGCCACTCTCTTTGACTAGTAGTATTCTCAGGGCTCATCTGACCATTAGATATCCTTATCAGTTTATCGATTGCGTCACAATAGGTACACATATCAATTATAACACCTCTGAAATCAACCGTAATATCTTTGCATTGCTCTATTACTTCCGGACCTGTGCCCGCCTGATTAAGAAGCTTATACAGATATCTGCTTGCTCCTGCAAGATATCCGTCATACTCTGCAAGTACTCCTTCATTGGTTATTCTAAACGTAATATCCTTAGTCATGCCAATACCCTCCAGTGGCAGCTTGGCAGTAAATGTCATGCCGGGCAGCAGGGTTACAGAATTCTCATGCTGCGCAAGCAGACGTTCTCTCGTCACGGCAGCATATGTTGTCATCTGAGATTCTGACAATATAATTTCATCGACATTACTTTTATCCAACATATTCATGTATTGTCTGTCATCGTCTGTTACAGGCACATAATATTCTCCCTCATATATATAGCAATCTGTTGTAGTTAATTTTGTCAAATCAGCCTTGTTTGCCTCAGTATGTGTCGGAATATAATTATTGAAAATTCTGTTATCCCCTACCATTGTTATACCTGACATAGCTTCCTCCTCAATCCTAGATATCAGTCATATGGATATATATAATCCAATACTGCGTTAAAATCATATGTTGATGTTCCCGTTGTAACATTCTTCGCAACGAAGTCTACTCTGAGTAACGGCTGATACATAGGTTCTTTGCTATTCTTTATCTCTGTATAGCTTACATTATTGAGCTTTATCTCAGTCTCATCACTCAGTGTCATCTTCATTGTCGGTTCACTGCATGTGTTATTGCATGCTCTCTTATCAAGATTAGCTCTTACTCCGACAAGAATTGCACCATCCGGCAGAGCCTCTCCGCGCGTTGTCTTAGTTATCGAGTACGCCTTTCTCATGGCAACTGTTGTTGTATAATTGCTGTTATTGGTAAATCTTATAAGATCTCCTATTGCAACACTGCCTCCCTTATATCCTATCTGATATGTTATAGTAAATGCGGCATTGCTCCCTGTGCTTCCCGTCTTATTCTCTACAGTAACCGTATATTCTCCTGACGCACATGTAGTTCCTATCATGTTGACACACGTCTCATTGCCGCCCTTTCCAAGCTTATCTGATGTATAATCTTTATCAGACTTATTCACTTTTAATTTTATATCGGCATCATCCGATACATTCTTAACACATACTTTCCAACCAAATGTAGATCTTGCCATCGATTCACTAAGGTTGAACGTATATGTCTTTACCTCGCCGGCATACGAGAAGCTGTCATTCACAGGCTGATTGTATACCAGCTCTGTAGGTGTGGCACTTTCCGCTGCCTGTACATTCTTTGGCAGGCATACCATTGATGCCACCATCATTGCTGCTGCCAGAATACCGCTCATTACCTTTTTGTACTTAACCATATTAATCCTCCATTCCGCAGGCACTTTGTGCCGGAGGAATTGCGGGCCAAATGTCAGATTTGGCTCTGCGATAGATGCTATTTGCGGCGCCTGCGGCACAAACAGCTGTGTGAAAAACAGACATTAATCTGTTACAGATATCAAGCTGATTTTTCACACTAATCCTCCTCATAAGATAAATTTGTTTTACACCCTTATTACTAGCACCTGCATATGGTATTGTAAATACAATATAAAACATTTAGCCTGACATGCGTTTATATAGCCCTGAATGCATGGAATATTCTGTAAAAATATTTTTTATACGCCAAGTGTGCAAAAAACTGCCGCCCAATGGACATCTTACGATATATCCATAAGGGCGGCAGCCTCTGATTCTTATTATTAATCCCTAATTATTATTTAATTGTTCATACCGAATTGCAATTATATGTTAATTAATACTCCGGCTCAATGAGACCATATGTATTGCCTTTTCTCTTGTAGACGACATTAATCTGCTCTGTCTCTGAATTAAAGAATACATAGAAGCTGTGTCCGAGAAGCTCCATCTGTACGCACGCTTCTTCAGGATCCATAGGCTTAACATCAAATCTCTTGGTACGGATAATCTTAACATCCGCATCATCATCCACATATTCCTTATCTATATATTCCTGAGCAAATGCTGCTGCATCCTGCTGCTTGTCAATCAGCTTATTCTTATACTTCTTAAGCTGTCTCTCAATTACCTCTTCTACGAGGTCAATTGATACATACATATCGTTACTTACCTGCTCTGAACGGATTATGCTTCCCTTAACAGGTATTGTTACCTCTATCTTCTGTCTCTCCTTCTCAACGCTTAATGTTACTTTGACTTCTGTATCAGGTGCAAAGAACCTGTCCAACTTACCAAGCTTCTCCTCTACAGCTTCCTTAAGTCCATCTGTTACCTCGATATTTCTTCCTACTATTACGAATCGCATGATGTCCATCTCCTTTACCAGTAGATTTTACTTGAATTTATTATAACACAATTAACAAAAATAACAAGCTTTTTTCAATCAATTTATCGTTTTTGTCATTTTCGACAGGCATTTTATTGTAAATGTCGTGTCAAGTCTAAATTTGTTTTTTATTGTCATTTTATGTATTTTTTACATATTACACAAAACTAACGTTTGTTTTTTATCTCAAAAATTCACCTCAATCCACAGCATTTTTTTGTGGATAAAGTGGATAACTTAGTGCATAACTATTTTATAGCGTAAATATCGCACTTTTTAAGGGTATTTTTTGTGGATAACTTGGTGACTTCTTTGGATAACTTTGTGCATTTGTAAACAGTGCAAAAAATTATCGCAATTTTTTGGGTATGATGCACAATATTACAAAAGTCAACACTATATGGCAAATATAAATTTTCTAATAATTCATATATATATTCTGAAAAATCAGGATAATCAGGCAGGCAGTTATATCTGCCACCCACCATCGAGAGTTATTATCTGGCCTGTCAGATATTCCGGAGCCTGCGCTATAAGCCTTATCATTGCCGCCGCCTCTTCAGGTCTTCCAAGTCTTCCCGCAGGAATCTCATTGATAAGCGCCTGCATTTCATCAGCTTCAAGGAATGCATTCATTGATGTGTCAATTGCTCCGCATGCCACTGCATTTACCCGGATATTACTTGGAGCAAGCTCTTTTGCAAGTGCCCTTGTGAATGCATTCAGCCCTCCCTTGGATGCGGAGTATGCTACCTCACATGATGCTCCGATATTACCCCACACTGAGGAAACATTTATAATACATCCTCTGCCGCTCTTAAGCATCATAGGTATCACGCGGCGGCATGTATTGTACGCTGCCGTAAGATTGGTCGATATCACGGCATGCCACTCTTCAGGTGTCATGTCCTGAAGCAGTCCTATATACGATATTCCGGCATTGTTCACAAGTATGTCTATACCCCCAAGTCCTTCCTGTGCCGCAGACATTACCCTGTCGGCATCTTCGGCACTGCCGACATCTCCCATGCACATAACGCATCTGCACCCAAGCTCTGTTATCTGCGCATGCAGACTTCTAAGTGCCTCTTCGTCATGCGCACAGTTGACTGCAACATCATATCCGTTTTTTGCAAATTCCAGTGCAGCGGCACGTCCTATTCCTCTTCCTGCTCCGGTCACAAGCACCCTTTCCCGTGCTTCTTTCTTCACGCTTCCGGTATTACTGTTCATAAATTGCTCCTTCCTTTTCCAATATATTAAAGATAACTTCTATTCTATTCCTGTATGTGTGATTCTGCATGACAAACCTGCGCCCCTGCTCTGCAATCTGCCGGCGCTCATCATCATGTGCCAGATAATAATCCGCCTTACGGCGCATGTCATCTATGCTTCCAAACCACGCCATATGCACACCTTCCTCAAAATACGCCGGAAGCTCCGCCTGAAAGTTAGTCAGCACAAATCCTCCGCATGCCATTATATCCCAGACTCTCAATGGAATTCCGCTCCTTATATTTCGTATTGTGAAGTTCATGTTGATATCAGAACCGCAGAATACACGCGGCATATCGTTATGGTATTCTACACTTCCCATATTATGCACACCTTCAATAGGAAGATGGCTGTCTGTATACAGCTTCACCTCATGATTCATCCCAAGCAGTGAAAGGCAGCCGATTCTCTCACGCTGTGCCATCTTAAAGCCGAGAAAGGTTGTATTAAAAACAAGTCCCATATCCGACAGCGACCGTTCCGAATTCTTAAAATCTATAAGCTGCGAAAGCTGTGCAAGTATATCCGGCGTCAGCAGCCTGTCGAATATATTATCTCCGAATATATCAGCCTGCGCATTCATTGCAGCGTCAAAATACCCTTTAAGGTAAGGTGTAAGCCTGTCTTCAATTCTGTCATAGGAATTCTTCTCATAGAGGCTTCCCACAAACGATATCTCCGACTCAAATCCCGTTGTATCTATATCTTCTGCCCTTGCCGCCATAAGCTCATCCGCTGCGAGAGGAAGGTAATACACATGCCTGACACCTGCATTTTTAAAATAATAATACTGAACCTTATCAAATATAAATATAAAATTCACATCATTAAATACCGACTCATGATACATTGCTATAAGAGGGCTGTCACATGTCCATGATATATATGGGATACCGCACGTCTGGCATGCGTCCGACAGCTCGCCAAAATAATTCACCGTGAATACAATATCCGGTGTAAAGTCATTTATCTCATCTGCAAATCCTTCCACAACCGCCTGCCTTGACTCACCTGAGTCAGTATCATATTCAATAGTCTTTGTCCGGTGCCCCATGCTCTCGAACGCAGCGGTTATCGCGGGATAATTGTATACTTTCCATTTGTATATGAGAACCTTCATATTAATCTCCATTCCGCAGGCGCAAAGTGCCGGAGGTATCGCGGGCCTGATATCAGATTTGGCTCTGCGACAGATGCTATTTGTGGAGCCTGCGGCACAAACAGCCATATACAGAAAAACGCATCCGAAGATTGTTATGTCTTACAGATGCGTTCTATCCTTAACCAATATTATATTATTTGAACTTTGCTTCTGTATCAAGCTCTATAATGCTTGCAAGTTCTGTAGATGATACTCTTATCATTCTGTGTCCCTTAATCAGTGTGTTCTGAATCTCAAGCATTGAACATACTGCTTTGACTTCTCCGTTCTTGCACATCACTGTGTGCTCATAACAGATGTTGCTTGAGAATACAAACTCTTCTCTAAGCTTGCCAACTATCTGCTTAATATCAAGACATGGAACAAGGTCCTTATATGTGACTCCCTCCGCTATGTCTTCTCTTGTATATCCGAACATCTTCATGAAGCCCTCATCTGCCGTAATAATTCTTCCTGAACGGAGCTCCATTAAGCACTGTGAACACTCTAACTTGTGTACCTTTGTCTGATCCATGATTCCCATCTCCCATTAATAATCGATTAACTCTATGCTGTCATTATATATCAATAAGTGTATTTGCGCAATGTCTAATGTTGTGCAAGGAATGCGGCAGCAAGCCTGTCAAGGTTCCTCTGGTCAGATACTGACATTGTCTCCATCGCAGAATGCATTGCAAGAATAGGTATTCCTATATCTGCACTTCTCATCGGAAGCTGTGATGAGAGTATTGAACCAATCGTACTGCCGCCCGGAATATCCGACCTCAAGTAATTGACACTGCACTTCACCCCGTTATTACCGGCAAGTTCAAGGAGCTGTGCCGTCATATCGGCATCAGTGCAGTAATTCTGTCTGCTGCTGCACTTAATGGTAACACCGCTTCCCAGGCTTACTCCGGATGTCGGGTCGTATTTTTCGGGATGATTAGGATTATTGGCATGTGCAACATCAAGTGAAAGGAATTCTCCATTCATAACCATCGCCAGATATTCATTCCTGTCATACCCAAGCGATATGCATATTCTCTCTATTATATTGGCAAGCATGGAGCTGTCTGCACCATTCTTACTCCTGCTTCCTACCTCCTCATGGTCAAAGAATGCACTGATGACTATTCCCTGATTGTCCTCTATTCCTGTTATTGCATCAAGACATGCCTTTTCAGAGCTTACATTATCAATTCCGCCAGCCATAAGAAGTTCTCTGTCTCTTCCGACATACACGGGCTTCTCCGCATTGTAAATGCTTATATCATAGCTTAATATATCTTCGGGCTTAACACTCACATTGTGTATGCGGTGTATATGATAAGCAAGCTCCTCCCTGAAGCTGTAATCCTTCTCATTGCTGCCATTCTGCGCATGCACTTCCCGTGCATATGCAAGCGGCAGCATGTCAATCTGCTTATTAAGCTCTATCCCTTCATTAATCTTACGGTTCATGTGTATTGCAACATTGGGAATGACAAATGCAGGTCCATCAAAGTCAACAAGGAACTTTGCTGCCCTGCCATCCTTACCTCTTACCCATGCGCAGCCTGCCGCACCAAGCGGTCTGTCAAGCCACGTATTAAGAATCGCGCCGCCGTAGCTCTCTACATTAAGCTTTACATAGCTTCCCTGCTTAACTTCCGGATTCTCCTTTACCCTGAATCCCGGATGGTCTGTATGTGATGCAATTATCCTGAGCTTATCCTGTTTATCCGGCATGCCCATAGAAGCTGCAGCGCTTCCGGTTCTGAAAGCAATAACTGTTGTACCAAACGGACACACATAGTATCCGTGTCCCGATTCGAGCTTCCACGCTTCATCTGTCTTAAGCTCAGTAAATCCACCGGTCTCATTAAGCTTTTTTATTATGTAATCCGAGGCATGGTATACTGACAATGCATTGGTAAGGAAATCAATCATCACTCTTCCTCCTGCTCTTTGCTTCCCGGCATTCTTACATCAATGCCGTTGACCTGTACACTGTCGCTTAATGTAATAAGAAGATACGGAACGTTGTCTATCATCCTTGTCTCCACAAGGTCGGTTCTGTCAGGCTTTACCTGCACAACAACATCCGGTGTCTTAATCTCAAACTTACGTGTACTTGCCACATTGGATGCAAGCAGAGGCTGTGTCATTGAACCGCCCGCTGCTTCTTCAAAATTATTCTCGAGCTCTTCTATCTTCCGGTTGTCAACGCCGCTTGCTGCGAGCAGATTAACAACCTCCTTTCTGCCAAGTTCAAGCGGTGTCTCATCATCCTTCTTTTCCTCAATAAGCTCTGTAAGCTGCTCGTGAATCTCCTTAACAACTTCAAATTCACACTCATCACCAAGCGTATCCTGAATTATCGCCTGGAATGTCTCCTTCTGTCCGCCTGCTGTCATCGGAAGTGTACAGCCAAGCACTGTCTCAACGAAGTCGAACTTGAGCTCCTCTGCCTTGGAGGAATAATACAAAATGCTGTTCACATCTGCGCTTCTCTCGTTAAATGCAGGATAAAGGAATCCCATTGCCGGCATATCCACTACCCAGTCACGTATTCTCTCATGAAACCCATTCTGCTCACTGTTATATGAAAGTCCCGGCTTGGACAGCTTAACAGGACATATGCAGCAGAGTATATGTCTGTATATCTCGTCCGATGCATCCTCCATCTCAATTCCGTCAGAGGTTCTGCCCGGAACGTCATACACTCCGTACACCAGAAGTATAAGATAGTTATCAGCCGTGTTGTAATTAGCTATAATCTCATCATAAAATGTCTCCAGCACCGCATCATCCTTAAGCTCACTGTCACGCAGATCCATAAGCTTCTGTTGTGATACCGTAACTTCGGTTGCTGCATCGGCAAATTCCATGTTGAGGATATTCCTGCCGAGTGTTCCCGTCATGCATTTTCTGAATATAGCCATATACTTGTGCATCTCATCCTGTGGAAGCGATAAAAATGCCTCGCGCATCATGGACTTTTTATTCTTGTCACCATCAACATAGCATCCGCAGATTGTTGATATAACACTGTTCTCGTTGGCAAAAAGCTTCTTAATCTCTGAAATCTCTTTTTTGTTCATCGCTTCTCCTTACCGTCCTAAAAATACAGGGCGCAAGCCGCAATCAACAGCCACGCCCTATAAATGATAATTTCATTAAGCAGATAGCGGGAATCGAACCCGTCTCTCCAGCTTGGGAAGCTGGCATTCTACCGATGAACTATATCTGCAGATATCATTAATATGATATCACTATAGAATCGCAATTGTCAACCAATCCCGAATCTCTTCTTAAGCCTTCTGCTGCAATATATAAATGCAGGAATCAGGAATATATCTGCTGCCACCCACGCACACGGATTAGCCATGCATGCTCCGTTGAACCGGAATACCGGAACAAGCGTGAATGCAACGACAGTTCTTGCAACCATCTCAAACACACCGGCAAGAACAGCAAAGCCCGCAAAGCCCATTCCCTGTATACAGAAACGTATGATATTAACGAGTGCAAGCGGTATGAAGAACAGCGCATTGACGATAAGAAATGTATGTGTCATCGCTATTACCTGCGTCTCCGATGCATCAACAAACAGCAGTGCTATGTAGCTTCCGAACAGATACTGTACCACAAGTGCCGCAATACTGTATACTGAACCCACTATCACGGCTGCACGTATTCCTGCACCTATTCTGTCGACCTCCTTGGCTCCTGCATTCTGGCCGCCGTATGTTGCCATTGTTGAACCAAGTGCATCGAACGGGCACGCGAAGAACATCTGAAGCTTACTTCCTGCCGTCATCGCAGCAACACTTACAGAACCGAGTGTATTAACCGATGTCTGTAAGATTACGCTTCCTATCGCTGTTATCGAATACTGAAGCCCCATCGGGACACCATTTACAATGAGGTTAATCGCATGCTGTCTGTGAATCTGTTTCTCACCCTTTTGGAACTTAAGCACGTCATACTTCTTATTCATGTAAATGAGACACAGAAGACCTGACACAAACTGTGATATATCTGTCGCCCACGCAGCTCCTGCAACTCCCATCTTAAGGCCTGTTATGAACCATATATCAAGGAATATATTCATAACCGCCGAAAGCACCAGGAATATTACGGGAGTCTTACTGTCTCCGAGCGCTCTTATTATACTTGATACGATATTATACAAAAATACTGTAGGTATTCCGGCAAATATTATTACTATGTAATTATATGAATGCCAGAAAATATTGTCCGGAGTCTTCATAAGTCTGAGAATTGACTGTGTGAACACAACCGAAAGTATAGTAAGTACTATCGAAAATACAATGCTCAGAATATAGCTGTTATAGACATATTTTCTAAGTTCCGAATACCTGCCCGCTCCGAACTGCTGGGCTATAGGTATTGCAAATCCACCGCATACGCCCATGCAGAAGCCGATTATCATAAAGTTAATTGAGCCTGTGGCTCCTACACCGGCAAGTGCCTCTACGCCAAGCGTCTTACCTACTATCATTGTATCTACAAGATTGTAGAACTGCTGAAAAAGCATTCCGAACAAAAGCGGAATGGAAAAACCGAGAATAAGCTTCATCGGCGAGCCTTTTGTCATATCCCTGACCATTGTTATTACCTCATGATTGTGATATTGATATTAAGACTGCCCTGTTCTTGCCTTTATGTAAGCCTCTATGACATCCGCAGTCTTCTCAAGCCCAAGTCTGCTGCTGTTGATGAGCAGATCGTAATATCTCGAATCGCCCCACTTGCCATCACTGTAATAATTATGATATGACTTGCGCTTTTTGTTCTTAGCCCTTATCATTCTTGCAGCTTCAGCCTCCGATACATTCACGATTCTGCTGATTCGCTCAATCTTCCTGTCATCATCCGCCGTCACAAATATAGTTATAAGTCCCTTATTCCCCGCGAGTATAGCATCTGCACAGCGCCCTACTATTACAAACGAATCTCCTCTTGATGCCATTGCACGTATGTAGTCAAACTCCATATTGGCAAGACCGTCTTCGGGAGCATTGCTGTAACCGCGAACTGTCTGCGATACAAATGCACGTCTCGGAGATTCATCATACTTCTCAATTGCCGAAACGTCAATACCTTTTTCACGGGCAACTTCACTAAGAAGATTCCTGTCATAAAATGGAAGATTCATTCTCTCAGCAATCATCTTTGCAATCTCATGTCCGCCGCTTCCGTATTCGCGTCCTACTGCTATAATCACCTGTCTGTCTTCATGTTCCATATCTGTCTCCATTTCTGCACTTTACATGCATAAAACCGAACTTTCCACGAATTATCCTACTTAGATTATAACATATCCGGAGCTATTTTAAAGCCAATATTACAAATGCAGAACACGCTCTCTTATCTCCTGTGTTCTTCCCTGATTCCAGAACTGCGTGCCGATATAGCCGCATGTTCTTCTTGCGACATTAAGCGTATTCTGGTCCCTGTTATGGCAGTTAGGGCATTCCCATACAAGCTTTCCGCCATCCTCAACTATCTGTATCTCTCCGTCAAAGCCGCACTTCTGGCAGTAATCGCTCTTGGTGTTAAGCTCGGCATACATGATGTTGTCATATATGAACTGAAGAACCGTTATGACTGCATTTATATTATTCTGAAGATTAGGAACTTCCACATAGCTTACAGCGCCGCCGGTTGACAGTGCCTGGAACTGTGATTCAAACTTAAGCTTTGCAAATGCATCTATCTTCTCTGTAACATTAACATGGTAGCTGTTAGTTATATATCCCTTATCGGTAACGCCCTCAATAATGCCAAATCTCTTCTGAAGGCACTTTGCAAACTTATATGTAGTGCTCTCAATCGGAGAACCGTAGATGCTGAATGCGATGTCGGTCTCCTTGGTCCATCTGTCACACGCTTCATTCATGTGCTTCATGACTTCAAGTGCAAACGGTGTTGCCTCCGGGTCAGTATGTGACTTGCCGGTCATATAGCGAACACATTCGCACAGACCTGCATAACCGAGTGATATTGAAGAATATCCGCCATACAGGAGCCTGTCTATCTTCTCACCCTTCTTAAGTCTTGCAAGTGCTCCGTGCTGCCAGAGGATAGGTGCTGCATCCGACAGTGTTCCCTTAAGTCTCTCATGTCTGCACATGAGTGCCCTGTAGCAGAGCTGAAGCCTCTCGTCAAATATCTCCCAGAATCTGTCATAGTTCCTGCCTGATGAAAGTGCCACATCTACAAGATTAATTGTAACAACACCCTGATTGAATCTTCCGTAGAACTTGTAATTGCCATTCTCATCCTTCCAAGGTGCGAGCGCACTGCGGCAGCCCATAACAGGGAAGCAGTTGCCTTCCTTAAGTTCTTTCATCTTCTTTTCAGATATATAGTCAGGTACCATTCTCTTAGCCGTGCATCTCGCAGCAAGCTCCGTAAGATAATAGTATGGCTCTCCTTCACGGATGTTGTCCTCTTCAAGAACATATATAAGCTTAGGAAATGCCGGTGTTATCCATACACCCTTTTCGTTCTTGACACCCTTTATTCTCTGTCTTAGCATCTCCTCAGTTATGAGTGCAAGGTCCTTCTTCTCGCTCTCATTCTTTGCTTCATTAAGATACATAAATATAGTCAGGAAAGGTGCCTGTCCGTTAGTTGTCATAAGGGTGATTACCTGATACTGTATTGTCTGGATGCCCTTCTCTACTTCCTTGCGGAGTCTCTTCTCAACTATCTCGTTAAGCACTTCCTCTCCCGCATTGCTTCCAAGCATCTTAACTTCGTCAAGCACCTCTTTCTTAATCTTATCTCTCGACACCTGTACAAACGGCGCAAGATGTGCAAGGCTTATACTCTGTCCGCCGTACTGGTTGCTTGCAACCTGTGCTATTATCTGCGTGGCAATATTGCATGCTGTTGAGAAGCTGTGCGGCTTTTCGATATATGTTCCGCTTATGATAGTTCCGTTCTCAAGCATATCTTCAAGATTAACGAGGTCACAGTTATGCATATGCTGTGCAAAATAATCCGAATCATGGAAATGTATTATGCCCTGCCTGTCTGCTTCAACGATATCCGGCGGCAGCAGTATTCGCCTTGAAAGATCCTTGCTTACCTCTCCTGCCATATAGTCACGCTGTACACTGTTTACAACAGGATCCTTATTGGAATTCTCCTGAAGGACTTCCTCATTATTACATTCTATAAGTGAAAGAATTCTGTCATCTGTCGTGTTGGACTTACGCACAAGCGAACGCGTATAACGGTATCTTACATATCCCTTAGCAATCTCAAATGCGCCCTTGGCCATTATCTGGTTTTCTACAAGATCCTGAATCTCCTCCACAGATAATGTCCTGTTCATCTTCTCGCACTTGTACTCTATATAGTCCGCAATATCATCAATCTGCTCTTCCGTCAGCTCTTTTCTTATTCCTGCATCATTGGCTTTCCTGATTGCCATTATAATCTTATCAATATCAAATTCTTCTTCCGAGCCGTTGCGCTTTATTATCTTCATTCCTGCTTCTCCCTTTCCCTGTATGATAAATCCGGTTCAATATAATGTCCCCGCCCGCGTGCATTATTGACTAACATTTAATCATTAAATGCATGTAGCCCTTATAGTATAACCACAATATATAGATATTTCAAGTAATATTTTCACCAAATATTGCGTCTGTTTTTATACAAACAACCCATTGTAAAGCCGCTTCGCATAGCTGTCCGTCATGCCGCTTATGTAGTCAGTTACCATAAGTATCCTGAGATAAAGCTTCTCACTTTCGTCCCTGCCATCTGACTGGGCTTTGTACATTGATTTGTAGAATCCCGATATTATATCAATCGTCCGGCAGTCGATAAATGTCATTTTATCGTCTGTGTCAAAACGCACTGCTGCCGGCATAAACTGTCCAAGCAGTGATTCTATTACTCTTCTTCCGAACAGCTCTGTCTTAATCTTAACGGGACTTGTATATATCATCTGCTCGCTAAGCTGTGATATTGCTCCGATTATGTGGCCTGATGATGTATTTTCAAAAAGCCCGCCTTCAAATGCTCCATTTATTATTGCATCATAATTCTTTACAAATGAATCCGAGGCCTCTTCTATCATTAACCTCTTCATACGCTTATTCCACATCTGAAGTGCCGTCAGTTCAGGATTTCTGTGCCCGCTTCCTATCTCTTTTGCACACAGTTCCTTAAGTATGCCTATATTCTTATACATGTCGTCATATCCATTGGCTTCTGCATACACTTCCAGCGATGCTTCTATCTGGGAATAGCTGATAACTTTCTTGACCATTGCGTCTTCTATGTCGGATGTTCTGTACGCTATGTCATCTGCTGCCTCAAGAAGATATGAGAGAGGATGCCTGCTGCCATTCATTCCCGTCTTTGACGATATGTCGTCAAAAAGCGCCTTTTCAGCAGTATTATAGCCGAATTTACGATATTTTGATGACGATGCGACTGCAACAGACGAGACCGGATATTTGATTATTGCCGCAAGCACCGCATATGACAGGTTGAACCCTGCAAGTGTTCCCAGATATGGCGTTGCAGACAATATTCTCAGTGATTGCGCATTGCCTTCAAAATGGTACAGGTCTCCGAGCTGTTCGTCTGTAAGTATTCTGTCTATGCTTACACCTTTAAGCTTAAGGCTGCTTATATTATTCTGAAACCATTCCCTTATTGCATATTCGCCAAAATGTCCGAATGGCGGATTGCCTATATCATGAACAAGCCCTGCACACAGAAGCACATCAGAAAAATCTTTTTCCGAATGCGTATCAAACCACTCATCCGCACCGGCATCACGTAACTTTCTGAATACATACTCTCCGAGCTTTTTTCCTATGGCCGAAACTTCCAGTGAATGCGTCAGTCGTGTTCTTACATAATCATCTTCCTCAAGCGGAAACACCTGGGCTTTATCCTGAAGTCTTCTGAAAAGCGTGCTGCTTATTATCGTGTCATAATCATTCTCATATGTAACTTCACCGCATTCTGCAGCATCCGCACTATCTTCATGATATCGTGCATCTGACATAAGCATATTCCAGTTCATTGCCATAGAAAATCCTCCATCTGTAATTGTGTTCAGGTAATAATTATTGTTCATAGCACCATTGATTTAATAATAACACATGCAGGAAAGCAATTTAATAATCCTTATTACCCATTTTCATGACCTGTAAGACATGCTATCATCGTCATCATGGGAGGAACGGTTATGTACTATGAAACAAAATACAAAATAGGCAAAGGGCTTACTATTGCTATAGGAAGTGTGTATATAATTGCCGTAATCGGCTATCTCAACCCGGCATATCTGATTCTTTGTCTGTTTCTGTCACCCGGCGCCTATTTCGCTTTTTATCTTGCCGAATATGCCGAATTCAATTACCGTGACAGGACAAAACATTTTTCGGACGGACACAGTACTTATGTCGAAGCGACTATATTTTCCATCATAGCGGAAGGCTTTAAGTCCGGAAATATCCAGGACAGTATATCCGTGCATCCATCTGACAGTTTTCTTACATCACGTCAGGAGATTACCGATATGAAGCAGTTTTCAGTACTGAAAGATTCCTGTTGCTCTTTTAAATTTGCTTACAAATATGATTTCAACAACAAAGAAAAATACTATTATGACGACAAAAAATATTCATTTGAAGATGTTGTCAATTCAGGCAAATATATCGGTTGCCGTGAAGATCTTAAGATGAGCACAGTTGACGGAAGCATCCTCAAGGCTGACAAAGTTCGCAATGGTGCTATTCTTCCTTCGGTTATTGGAATAATGGCTGATGTGATTCTCATAATTGTACTGTCATTCAATCTGCTTTAGGAGGAATCACTGACATGTTACTTAGTATCGCACTCATTATGCTTATCGGCATGGCATCGGGATATATATGCCGCCGTCTGAAGCTGCCGGGTCTTCTCGGCATGATTATCACGGGAATTATATTAGGTCCGTATGTGCTTGACCTGATAGAACCGTCAATTCTTAACATTTCCGCTGACCTGCGTAAGATTGCCCTTATAATAATTCTCACAAGAGCCGGACTTACGCTTGACATTAATGACCTTAAGCGTGTCGGAAGACCTGCCATTCTTATGTGCTTTGTACCGGCAACCTTCGAGCTTGCGGGAATGCTTCTTCTGGCTCCCCGTATTCTTGGAATAAGCCTGCTCGAGGCCGCCATTATGGGTTCTGTTGTTGCGGCAGTATCTCCTGCCGTCGTTGTTCCTAAGATGATTAAGCTTATTGATGAAGGCTACGGAACTAAAAAAAGCATCCCGCAGCTTATTCTTGCAGGTGCTTCCGTGGATGATGTGTATGTAATAGTTCTTTTCAGTACATTTACAGGGCTTGCAAAGGGAGACCGCATCTCTGCAATGAGCTTTATTAATATCCCCGTATCCGTAGTGTTGGGAATAGCTCTCGGAATTGCGTCAGGATGGCTTCTTGCCGTATACTTCGAGAAAGTTCATGTACGCGACACTATCAAGGTTATTATAGTGCTCAGTATATCATTTATTCTTGTGTCTGCCGAAAATGCCCTGAGTACTCCGATTACATTCTCGGCACTGATAGCTGTTATGTTCATGGGAATTGCGCTTTCAAGATACCGCAATGAAACTGCGGTACGCCTGTCGGGAAAGTTTAACAGACTGTGGGTTGGGGCCGAGGTTGTCCTGTTCGTGCTCGTAGGCGCTTCTGTCGATATCGGATATGCGCTGTCTGCCGGAGCCGGTGCAGTCATTCTTATATTCGGTGTGCTGATATTCAGGATTGCGGGCGTATTTGTCTGCCTGACCGGTACGAATCTTAATATAAAAGAAAGATTATTCTGTATGCTTGCATATACTCCAAAAGCCACTGTCCAGGCTGCAATCGGAAGTGTTCCTCTTGCAATGGGACTTTCATGCGGAAGCATAGTGCTCACTGTAGCGGTGCTTGCAATATTAATAACAGCACCGCTCGGAGCATTTATGATAGATCTTACTTATAAGAAACTTTTAAGCCTGTAAGGGTTGTGGTGTTCTGCCAGCCGCCGGTTCCCGTGGTTCCGGTGTGCTGGACTGCAATTCCACCATGCAGATTATCAGGAACATCTGCCTTAAGATGGACTTCCTGTAATGCATGCTGCTCTGCCGTAGTCCTGACATCAGCCATAAGACTTCCATCCATGTATTTCACATCTATGATACACTCTGACACAAAGCAGCCGGATATTACTTTGTCAGATATAAATGTCGTTGTTCCCTCTTCATATTGCACAAGTACAAATACACACGCGTTGGATGCCTTTGGACTCCTGTAAATTCTTAAGCCGTATCCGGTAAGATTCTCCGTATCAAACTTAATGCATACATCCATATACTGATATGCGCTTCCAAAGCCCTGACATGACGTCTTGGCAGGCTCTGCCGTAAGGTGCAGGCTCATGCCTCTATATATCTTAACCCGGTCATTCTGTCTGTAGGTCGGTGTATACATAATTCTTGCGCCCTGCGTTCCCTGATACAATCCGGGATGCGTGCAGCCGTCACCTGTTATGCCGTAATGCCACGGCTCTGTACACTCTTCACCGTGCCAGCTTCCGAAGCTGCAGGTATCTGTCGGACGGTAATAATCCACAGACCACATGCCTTCGGCTATATTTTTCCCCATATTGAGAGGGATATCTGAAAAATCTGTGCAAATGTCATAGCCATCAGTATCCGTATCTGCGATTCTTCTGTCTGTAACCGCAACAACTTTTGCACCGTCACAGCTTGATGTGCATCTCGGAATGACAGAGGCTCCTATATAACTGCCGACATCTGCTGCCGTTATCTTATATGACAGCTTAGGAATGTTTCTTGTAATTGCAGTCAATCTTGCACCCTCACCCCTGCTACCGTCACAGCGGTACCATGAGACAACCGACCTGTCCGTATGACCGTTAAGTTCAAGCTCATAGCTAAGCTCTGCATTACCATTGCAGATTGACAACTCCGGGTATTTAGTGAATTGCGGTGCTTCCGTTACAGGAGCAGCTATTCTGAGCTTATATGCTCCGTGCAGTCCGATTGCCGTCACAGCCTCTATTACAACATCCACGTATTCTTTATCGATATTGCAAAACGCTTCCGGTCTTCCGGTAACAGTGCAGCTTCCGTCATTATTGTCATTTACATTGACAAAGTCCTTATAAATATCATCGACATAGAATGTTATATTGCCGGCATCACCGATGCCGCCCCAGAAGCACAGCGCCCTGGATGATACAACCGCCTTGGATGATGCAGCCGCCCCGGAAACTGTTCCTGCGGACAGGCCACTGTTCTGCACGCTGTCAGCATCTGCCTGTATACACTCCGCATCTGACGACAGTATAAGCTGCACCGGAATATTATCAGCCGAACCTGCGCCTGACTGTACGCCAACATTCAACGGATCCCAGCCATCACTGCCTCTTAGCAGGTTGTAGGTATTATAGCATCCGTAATCATCAAGCCTGTATGCCTTAAGAAGCGGCAGTCCTGACATATCAACGGTTGTCTTTGACCGTAGTCCGCCAATCACAACACTCTCTTTGTTATGCGTATTATCGCACTGGTAACATCTGAGCTGCGGGTCAGGGTATCTTGTCCAGCCGATTCCGAACGGAACATCAAAATTGCTGTGATATCTGCACCCAACAGCCGCCACCTGTCCGCCATCCTTTGTAAAATACTGCATTCCTTCAACCCGCGGGTCTGCCTCAAGGCAGTTAAAATCGCAGTCAAGGAAAACGGCACCTGTCCGGGTCGCTGAAAAAAGCGGTCTGCTTCCGTAAAAGTCAAAATCACAGCCGACAAAAACAGCATTGCTTGTTATTGCATCATTAGTTGATTCAAAATGGCAGTTATGGTACAAGGCTCTGTCAGCACCCTCAACAGGTCTTAAGTTAAGCCTGCCGATAAAGCGGCAGTTATCGGCGAACATTCTGTCACCCTGCATTATTGCAAGCTGTGCCTGTGTTATCGCATCTGTGCGCCTTCTGTGATTTCTGGATGCATCACGCTTATATTCTAGGTCTGTACTGCAATAATTACCTATCGTCAGATTCTTTATGGTCAATGATTCACACTCAAAATGAAACATTGTGTAGTTGCCGTTGGCTCCGTGCGACTGTCCTCTGTTGCCTGCAATCACAACATCCTCTGCATCGTCTGTAAGCCCGGCAAATTCAAGGCTGTGCGCTGTAACCGCTATTCCGTAAGGTACGTCATAGCCGCCCCACGGCTGCATAGTGTCGTCTGCCTCAGGGTCATCAATCCAGTATACGCCGGGCATTATGTACACTGTCAGCTTCTTATCCGCCATCTTTTTTGAGTTAATTGCATCCTCTGTGGGCGTGGGTCTGAGCATGCTTTGTATATTATTGTAAATGTAGCTGCCTTCCTGCACCTCTGTATCTGTGAGTGACGCATCAAGAAGCACATGCTCGCTGTCAAGGGGTAATTCATAACCTTTGTAATTCATTCGGTGGTCTCCTTATATCACTTACTTATCTCTATGTGAACGTCATCCTTCTGCCATTCTGTCATTATGTCATTCATCAGCTTTAACACCGTAATGCTGTCCTTTGGCGTATATATCCTGCTTGACTGCATATGATGCTTCACACATGATGACACTTCGCGTATCTCATACTCAAATCCATTAATATCCACAGGGCTCTCAACCGTGTATTCTTCATCATTATCCGGCTTTACAGTCATTGATACTGCATGCTGGAAGTCATCTATATATATGCTTCCCTTTGTCCCGAATATTGCAGCATGCCTGTCAATCTTCATTCCGATTGTCTGTATACATTGTGCTGTTCGTCCTCCCGGATATACCAGCTGCAATACACTGTAATCATCTGTGCCATACTCATTCATATGAACACAGGTATCAAAGCTCTCCGGTGCCGCATTCATAATCATATGAAGAAATCCGAGATTATATATGCCTATATCCAAAAGTGCGCCTCCGCCAAGCTCTGCCTTGAACTTACGCTCACGTCTTGCTCCTGTCGCAATAAAGCCATACTCACATCTTGCATGACGCACATCACCTATTACACCATTTTCGATTAAACCGGTTAATTCCCGGTAGAGCGGCAGAAATCTTATCCAGAAGGCTTCCATTATAAACAGTCCCTTCTGTGCAGCGTAATCATACAGCTTCTCAGCCTGCGATGCCTCTATCGTAAATGGCTTCTCACATAACACATGCTTTCCTGCATCAAGACACATCACACAGTTCTCATAATGCATACTGTTGGGTGTTGCAATATACACTGCATCAACTCCCGCATCCTTAAGCATGGCTTCGTACGAACCATAATATCCCGGTATTCCGAACTCATTGGCAAATGCCGCTGCTTTCTCTTCACTTCTTGAGGCAACTGCCACGAGCTTCTCCTCTCCTCCCATACGATTCACGGTATCGGCAAACTTCCGTGCAATTGTTCCTGTTGCAAGTATTCCCCAATTCATCGCTAATATCCTTTCTTATATCTGTTCCTGTATCTGTTAAGCAGGTCTTCTATCTGCAGGCTTAGATTCTCTGCAAATGTTCCTTCACGTCCATGCACTATCTTAACCCAGAAATCAAGTTCTGTATACACTGCATCTGTCTTTTTTACCTGAATCTTTACCTGCGCGCGTCTGTGTTCGAGCATCGGGATTATAATGTAATACATTCTGTCATCTTTAAATGACAGGTAGCCTGCACTCTGGCCTTTTTCATTTTTCAGATACAGCCTGTGACCGGATATCTTTTCAGGATACAGCAGCGCTCCGGGAACTATATTGAGCCTCACGCGCCTTGCCGGTATCTTCTCAAGCATGCACAACATATGATATATATCCGCGTCGTCATGTGCTGCCGGTTCTCCGACAATCAGCGGGAGCGTCCCTCCGGCATCGATAAACTGCTGTGCAAGCAGATATGCCAGCTCTGCCTGAAACTTAAGCTTCGCTTCCATATCAGCTTCTGCCTGTATGTCATCAAGAATCGCAGCACTGCATTCCAGCATGCTTTTAAGAAAAAGACTGAAATCCTCCTCAGGTTTCCATATGTATCTGCCACTTGCTATAACTATATCTCCAAGCCTGTTGCCGTCCACATCCTCTACACTGTGGTATACATTACGTGCGGCATATGCATTGGGATTCTCCGGTGCATCCCACGCCAGAGCCTTACTGCGCCCATCACCGGAATGTCTGCCGGCACGTTCCTGACGGTTATGTGAATTATCTTCCGGTGTCACATATCTGCAAATGACTTCGTATGCCTCATTAATCTCCTGAGCAGTATACGGATAACCTCCTGTTGCTTTTGCGGCATTGGAATCCGGGTGTACCATATGCATAAGCTGTCTGTATCTCTTTTTTATCTCTGTTCTGTCTGCATTCCTGTCTACACCAAGAATCCTGTATGCCTGAGCCCTGACCAATTCTTTCTCCTGCTATCTGTTATTTATTCGCGGTATTTTTTGTAAACTGCTGTTATATTACCTATAATAACTGCTATTGCAGCAATTAGCCACGACGGCGATATCACAGGCTTTATACGTGCCACATGTGGTCTTGTATCTGCACTGTAAGCAACAATCAGTGTATCTCCAATACGCTCACCTATTCCGGCAGCAACATATCCCCTGCAATTCCCTGTGCCATCAGGCTTTTTAACGATTACCGCAGCCTCTTCGCTTCTTCGGAAACTATGGTCATAATAACCCTCCGTCAGCTCATAATGTGACGTATGCGGAAAATACCCAAACAAAAAGCCTCTGTTCTCCCATGTCCATAAGCCTGCCAGAATAAATATACTGAATATAACTGTTGTCAGTATATTCCCGTAATCTTTCTTCCCCATACTACTCTCCATATATGTATATGATATTGCGCTGTTACTTACGTCCCCAGCCAAACAGCCCCTTCTTCTCATAAGGCTCTGTTGTATATGAGACAAGTTCATATCCGATGCCTTTTATCTCCTTCTTGGCCCATGGAATATCAATCTCTTCCTCACTTATGATAACGCACTCTCCGTCTTTTGCGGATGAATTAACCTTCTTTACCTTAAAATTGCTGCGAATCAGATCATTCATGTGTGATTCACACATTCCACACATCATACCATCAATCTTCAATGTTGTCTTAACCATAATAATCTCCATTCCGCAGGCTCTGTATGCTTCTGATAATGTCTGTGATGCCTGCTGCACATATAATCAATTATTATATATACCCCTGTGGGGTATTTGTCAATTCAGTATGTGATTGATTTTTCTCAATTGACAGCCTTAACGCCGCCGCGTTAAGGCACAACTGTCAGAAGCTGTGTCCGCCTCCTGAGCTTCCGCCGCTGTCTCCGCCACCACCGCTGCCGCCAAATCCGCCTGAAGAATCTGAGCTGCTCTCGCTGTAACGGTATGAATACTGGCGTACGCATTTTTTCTGAATGTCAATAGTCATGCTGTTGTTATCACCATATGCTGATCTGACCGTATCCTTATGTGCTCCGTTTGCCTTCCGTGACACAAGAAGGAAAATATAATTCGTAAGAAAACCAAGCATTACCGCCAGAAGCGCGTTGGTTGCAATCTGCATCGGACGCTTTATCGATAATCCGTTAATTCGGAGCTGTGCCTGATTAAATGCCTGAACCGCACACTGTGCATACTGCTCCTTGGACGCAAGCTTATATATATTGTCCGTAATCGCAAGTGCATCCCTGCTGCGGATTATCTTGCGCACCGGTCCCGTGCAGTACATATATATCTCACGGTGATACATATCTATCGTAAACATCACAACCGGAGCTGTCTTTTTACTGCCAAAATATGATGCACACACATTGGCACATACATCTGCCGTCTCACTGGCTTCATTTCTGTCAGTTGTATAGAATATAACATTGGAATCGGCTGATATTGCCTTCATTGCCTCTATTACATCTGCTTTGCCTGAAGCGTCAACTATCTGCGCCTTATCATAATATATGATTCTGTGACCATCTGCTTCCGTAATATCTTCTGTAACACTTTCCGTAATACCTTCGATGTCCTGCGATGCTGCGGCTGTTAATGTACCGCATGTCAGCATTCCGCTTCCTATGGCAAGTCCCGCGATAACAGCAGATAATGCAATAATCATGCATATTATTTTCTTTTTAATCCCTGTCATGCTCACGCCCTCCCTTATAAAGCTCAAACTGCGGAAGCGGTCTGGTACAGGACAGATTATAATCCCTTATTATTCCGAATATCGTAAATATATCAACCGCATATGTTCCGAGAACCACTATGTAATACCATATGTCATCAACAGGATTTATAAATGCCGTCACGATAAGGACTGCTGTTGCGAACAGTGAAAGCACCGATACAGGAACCGATTTTGTGGAATTTTTAAAAAGTACGGCATACCTCGGAGCACTGACACTAATCATAATAATCTGTATAAATGCCGTTATTGCACACACTGCAACCTTAAAGGAAACACCGCTCTCGCGGTACTCGCTTCCTGCCGCCACTGCTGTCATACCTGCCTGCGCTGCCGCATTTACCGCCTGTGCCGCCGCATCAGCCTGCTGCAGCCTGTCTGTTATCATCGGTACCGCAACTGCGCCGAGTACTGAAAGTACAGCAAATACCGCAATTGCCGTAAGACTTCCCGCAAGCCTGCTATTAGCAAGAGTTACCGCACCTTGGGTGTGACGCGCCTTATATCTGTGCTTTATCTCATGGTCATACATTTTACTTATATTCATATTATACAGCACTGAAAGAGTAAGATTTATAAATGCTGCCATTACGATTGAGCTTTTTGCCGTAAGTATAAAGCCCTGAAGCAGATTCAATACGATAAACAGCACAGCCGATACAGCCAGTGATATCCCAAAAAACCATTTGATATCCACAGGCAGGTCACAGCTTATCTTACCGGTTTTTCCGTTTATTACCGAATACGCCATACGGTTATTATTTCTATATGCCATAAACCACACCGGCTTAAGAACATCGCCGGTATTGGTGACCTTAACATCCGGTCTTGTATTGGGTGATTTGGTCTTAATACTTCCCGGCATCTTAACGCTGACACTCTTCTCCGCCCGCTCATATGCCGTATCCTTCACAAATTCCGTATACTCCTCCGCCGGCACATCCGCTGAGTCTGCATAAAAGCCGCACAGGTATCCCGGTGCAAATTTTCTGAACTCTTTACAGTTATCGTTAATCAGCTCACTCTGATCATCATCAAATGCATCTGATGCGTCATGCGTGATTTTATTTATGCTGCCGGACACAACCGCATTAATATCCCATATCTTTACGTTGCATTTTTTCTTATCACCGCTGCCGCTTACAGTCTCTGACCTGCCCTTCATATGATAGGCTCCGTCAAATTCGGCATCATATACGTGATACGGCACATAGATTCCCCTGAATTCGTGAATACCGTCCTCAAGCCTGTAGTCATTCGGAACATAATTGTTCTTATCCACAAATTCTTCAAATATCTTCTTACAGCCTTCCTTATCAACCTTAAATGGTATTATGTAATGCGGTACTTCAATCTTATCTGTTCCCGAATGCCTTACAGCCGGCGCACCGCAATAGCTGCAGAAGCCCGCTATCGTATTATCATTGGAGTATACTTCTCCGCCGCACTGTGAGCATCTGAATACGTTAAATGTATCAGCACTCTCTGTGTTATCCTTAACCGATGTAACCCCATATTCCTGCCTGCATGACGGACACTTGAGCTTCTGCTTCGCTACGTCAAACTCCAGTGCGCTGCCGCAATCCGGACATGCTATCATGGTTATCCCTCCCCTTTTTATATCTGCTGCCTTGATTGTATCAGAAAACAGGGAGACGTGCAAAAAGGATTTTGCACTGTCTCCCCGAATACCCACTATTATTTTCAGATTGTTATTTTCAGATTAGTCCGGCAAGTGCCGGAAGTGCCATTGTAAGCGCCGGAATATAGGTTACAAGCAGAAGCCCGAGAAGTATCGCCACATAATACAGCAGCATGTAGGGCAGTGTTCTGGCAAGTGTACTTCCGCCCACCCTTATTGCGACAAAAAGAGTGTTACCAACAGGCGGCGTTATATTGCCTATACAAAGATTATATACAAGAATCAGCCCAAACTGCACGGAATTCATCCCAAACGACTTGACAATCGGCAAAAAAAGAGGTGTGAATATCAGAATTGCCGGAGTTACATCCATAAATGTTCCTGCTACAAGCAGTATGAGATTCATTATCAGAAGTATAAGCACCGGACTTTGCGTCACTCCGAGAAGTGCCGCCGATACAGCCTGAGGTATCTGCTGGAATGACATTACCCATCCGAGTACATTGGACACGCCGATAAGAAATACAACAAGTCCACTCATGCGCGTGCTTTCAATTACAATTCTCCAGAATTTTTCCGGCGTTATATTGCGGTAGCATATTCCGAGAATAAGTGCATATAAAACTGCTATTGCCGAACCTTCCGTTGCCGTGAATATCCCCGCGACAATTCCTCCTATTACGACTACTATGAGTGACAACGCAGGAATTGCCCTGACGGTGCATATTCCGAGATTCTTCCAGTCAAAGCTTCCCGGCACACCCCTGTAGCCTTTTTTAACCGCAAATATTATTCCGACGGCAATACAACACAGTGCCCACACTATTCCCGGAACATATCCACCGAGGAACAATGCCGCAACAGATGTTCCGCCCGATGCCAGCGAGTATGTTATCAGCGCATTGGACGGAGGAATAAGAAGTCCTGACGGTGCAGACGCTGCATTGGTTGCAGCACATAATGCCGGATCATAGCCAAGCTTCTCCTCACCGTCCCTGACCATACTGCCAACCGCCGCACATGCCGCTGCCGCTGAGCCTGATATTGCTCCGAACAGTGAATTGGCTGCTGCATTGGTTACCAGCAGTGCGCCCGGAAGCTTGCCGAGTACCGCCATTACAAAGTCAACAAGCCTTTTGGCTATTCCGCCCTGATTCATCAGGTTACCGGCAAGTATAAAGAAAGGTATTGCCGTCAGACTGAACTTGCTCATTCCGACAAAGGTTCTCTGTGCGGCAGTTATGACCGCCACATTCATATCCATTGTGGCAAGAATCGCCGCAAGAGCTGAGATTCCTATTGAATATGCAATCGGCACTCCCAGCGCCAGAAGCACAAGAAGGACAGCAAGTATTATGATAAGTGACTGTACCGCCATTATTCCACCTCCTCATTGAGCATTTGTATCACATTATAGATATCACGCAGTTCTTCATGCTCTTTCAGGAAATTCTCATGCATCGGCAGACATATCTGTCTGAACAGCTCCGTATCCGGATAGAGAAATGTTACTCCCTGCTCCTTCTGCGCCCGCTCACGCGATGCCTCAACTGCATGGTCCCATTCTTCTCTCTCAATTCTGTTAAACAGCTCAAATCCCTCATCAAATACCGCTCGCTCCTCTTCCGTAAGCGATTCAAGGAATTCACAGTTGCCAATCAGAATGTCGGGTATCATCTGATGCCTATCGTAAGAATAGTATTTGCACACATCTCCGTGTCCGTTAGAAGTCAGCGCAAGCTCATTATTCTCTGCTCCGTCAATTACATGTGCCTGAAGCGCCGTGTATACATCCCCAAAGCCCATCGGTGTAGCAGAGCCGCCAAGCAGCTTCATCATCTCAACATTAGTAGGTGACTGCTGGACGCGTATCTTAAGCCCTTTAAGGTCTGACGGGCTGTTAATCTCTTTATTGACCGTATAAAAATTTCTCGTTCCTGCATCAATCCACGTCACCGCCTCAAAGCCCGCCTTTTTTGTTGATGCAAATATACCGGACGTTATATCCTCATCATCCATTGCAGCATGATAGCTTGCGGTTGAAGCAAACAGATACGGAAGGTTAAAAAGTGTGTACCTGTCCGAAAATGTCTCAAGTATTGAATTACTTGCAACACAGAAATCTATTGCCCCGGTCTGCGTAAGCTGCACCATATCAGTCTGTGCGCCGAGAAGCTCATTTGGAAATATCTCTATGTCAAATCTGTCACCAAGCCGCTCCTCAACGTATTTTTCAAACTCTGCCAGCCCTATGTTAATCGGATGGTCAGTTGCCTGATTATGTCCGATTCTTACTATGCGCCTTCCGCTTGTGCTGCCATTACTTCCTGCGCTGCCATTTCCACTACTTACGTCATTGCCATTGCCGCCGGAATTATCGTTTTGTCCTCCCTGCCCGAAACTACAGGCACAGATTACTGATGTCATTATAACCAGCAATATGAGTGCCGCCGACTTTACTGATATCATTTGCAAATGTTTTGCTGTCCACTTCATTTCATAATCCCCATTCCACAGATGCATTTCTGCAATTATTTTTATAATTATTCCGAATTATTACTGCAATTATTTCCACAATTGTTTTCGGAATATTGCTTGCAGAACTAAGCATTAATCTTAGTCTTAATATGGACATTATTTGCAGTGGCTGCAGGATTTATGCAAAAAAAAGAAGCCCTGTAAAAGGACTTCCCATGATTTTAATTTAATCCGTTATAATTTATCATTCCACACGCTATTTTCATCCCAGAATTACCTGACGGCTGCGTATGGAAATCATCAGAATGCAGATGTATGACTACCGTTCTTCCCAATATATCATACACATTAAAGCGGTCTGACAAAAATATTGAAAATGCATCCTCACTATTGCCGGCGCAAAGCTGCCCGCTGTGAATATGATATCCAAATACCGGACTCATGCACGCATCATCATTTTGCGGTAATCCGCTGACCTCTGTAACAACCAGCGTTCCCATCTCCGTCTGATAGAATTCAGCCATTCCCACAATGTCAGGATATTCACTGCTGCCCCTGATTTTGGCCGTTGCAACGGGTCTTCCCCTCAGAATACAATCAAGATTCTGTTTGTTAATCATGTAACAATCTCTTCTAAACATAACTGCCTTATGACTACCTTATATAGGTCTTTTTATTATTGTATTAGAAGATTTGGAAATGGTGCTTTTAGGTTCTTTTACTATTCAAAAACTCAACCAGCTCATAGACCGTCGTTACCGGATTACTGTCCCGGCAAATCATGGCAACCTTATCTCTTGTTAATCGCTCCACCCGTTCTTTTGCATGCTCAATAGCTTCCGGCTGGTGTTTCTGCAATTCTTCAAAAACATCCATACTTTTTTCGTAGCTCTCCAGATACCCCCTATTTTTCAAGATGTCAATTACCGTATCGGAATCTTTCAAATATCCATTTCGTTTTTCAAAATGAAGCAGATACCAATATTCAAATGCCGGATTGGAATATGCGATTTTGTACCCATGTTTCTCTGCATAGGAAATTGCGGCTTGAAGCTCAGGGTCTTTATTATCATCACAATCGAATACACACCAAAGCTGATCTCCATCTTTCGGATAATAATCGGCTTGAGAGACCAGGGATTTTGCGTGTTTCACCAAATGTTCCGCGGCCTTATGTTTCGATGAAATCGGGATAATATCTACCAGGCAATTCCGTGAACGAAAATGTTTGAAATAAAGTGTCTCTGTTTCTTTTCCTTCGCAAATGATATAAACAATAGGTTTACGCTTGCGCCTCTTAACCTTGTTCGGATCGTACTCTTTCCGCATCTTCCCCATCAGGCATCACCTCCGATAAAAGGGATTGCACCAAACCGTCCCTGAAGATAACCCTTACGCACATTTTCACCTTTTCTTGGTGAGAAAGATGCCAGCGAGTAAAGCTCGGTTGCACAAGTCTCATCATTCTTTTCAGCAAACCAAATCTGATCTCTGCGGAAGAAATTCAGATCAAGCAGCATTGCATCATGTGTTGTAAAAATCAACTGTGCTCCCTTTGTATTGATAGCCTTATCCTGCACCATTTCAATCAACCTTCTGGTTAAAAGAGGATGCAGACTATCTTCAATTTCATCAACAACTAAAAGTGCGCCGTTTTCAAGTGCCTGCAACCATCCTCCAATGCGGGCAAAAAAGTGTTGTGTACCGACCGATTCCTGCTGCATTAAAAGCTGGAAGTATTCTGTTGTACCATCCTCGTTAATAATTCGATGTGTTGTTGTAATAACCGGGATTTTACCGGAAGTGTTCTTGATTGTAACATCGGTAATTCCGAGATCGGCAAGCAGCAATTCCTTTAGGATTCGAGCCTTCTTATCATCACCGCCGGCAATCTGAGCAACGGTTTCTGATGTAGCCGGTTCTTCATCCATTAGGAATGACAACTTTTCCAAAAACCACCGATAAGCATTTTCCGTCTGGGGCAGATTCCAGTCATTAGAGGACACCAGATAGAGCTTATTATCCGGTGTTCGGTTGCTCAGAGTTACCTGCTCATTTACATTTTCCCGGAACTCATACAATCCATTTTCTCTTGAAAAAATTAAGGCTTCACGACCATTTGGCCAATGGTAAAGATATTCTTTGTAAATCTTCTTTTCATCAAAAGAAAATCCGTATGTGTAGCGAACTCCCTGAAAAATAAATACCATCTCAAAAGAAGTCGGCTCCTTTGTTCCACCAAACGGCTCCCAAGGCAGCTTTTGTCCCTTAGAAACTTTTGCGGAATTTCCCACAACCATTTCTTTCATTGTCATCATTGCGTGTAATACGTTACTTTTTCCGGCTGCATTGGCACCGTAAATTGCAAGTACGGGCAGCAATGCCTTCTTTTCATCTGGATGAATCAGATATTCTTCAAATGACTTATCCTTAGAGGCCGCAAAACTGATTACGGCACTGTTCTTTATTGACCTGTGATTTTCAACTGTAAACTGAATCAACATAATTGAATACCTCCATTCTCAGTATTCGTATTTTCAGCCACCATTATAACAATTAAAAACGCTTCGGTCAATATTTATAGCTAGTTTTTGCAGTTTTTCTGCAAAAATTATAATTAAATCCTTTGTCGTGTATTTTTATTTTTAAAAATATATTAAAACATTTATGACATGCGGATATTCAGATTACAGCAGGCATATACACCTTTGTTTTATATAGTTCAAAAGAAAACTGCTGACCTTATGAAACAGATTTCAACAGAACAAACATCAAATACTTGGCATTGGATAAAAAGGAACCCCTGCGAAACAGTGTTTACAAGGGTTTCTAGTGTTCTGATTATTGACTAATATTGAATTTTCCTGTAGTGTCCTCTTCCTGTAAACTCTATAATTCCATTATCTCTTAACATTTGCAATTGCTGTCTTATTTTGTCTTTTACATGATGGTTATCTGGATGTTTCTCTGCAAGTAACTCTTCAAATCTATATATCTGTTCAAGTGTAAAATCTTTATTCTCAATCATATTAACACAATTTAACACATCTAAAGTCCATCCCCTAGCATCCAACTTACTGCCACGTAAGAATTCTGTTTTATGAACTTTTTCCATTATCTTTTCAATAGATACTTCTTTCTCATTTTGTACAATGTAAATTCTTCCTTCGTCTGGTATTCGGCTCAATAAAATATTGCATCCTGTCCAGCCAGCCCTCCTTGCGGTATCCGACAACGGCTTTCTCTTTTCTATTATATCCGGCGAGAAAAAATATTTGGGTACCATGACAAAATTTTCAACTTGAAAATTAGTTTTGTTATAATGCATGAAGAAAAAATTAGGATTATTTATAGATGTAATCCTTTCAATCATTGTATTATATGCACCATCATTTACCTTATTACTGATAGATGCACCTTTACTTTTCAACTCATACTCTTCCATGCATGACGGACAGAAAAAATCAGCAACAGGTCTGTTATTCTCAAAATGTGAGATATACTGATTCCCACAATAAGGACAAAACATATTGTTATTAACCCAATCTTCCGTTATAACTCTTATTTTCTGCGCATTACTAGAATAATTCTCTGCTTTTCTACAATACATCCGCAAATTCAAAATTATCACTCCAATACCGTCTTATATAACACATTATTAAAACGTGCTCTTATCTTTTCTATGTTTTCTCTCAATATTTCTATAAGTATACAACTTCTCTTTTTATTTAATGCAGCTACTCCTACTGCTCCGCTGCCTGCAAATGAATCCAGTACTATTTCGCCCTCATAAGTAACATATTCCAATATTTGTTCACATAGTTCTACCGGTAATTCACTCTGATGTATCCTGTCCCTTCTTGATACCTGCTGAACATCAAACATCGCCGGAAGCATGCCCTTGCACCCGCTCATGTATTGTATCTTACCCGTTATGTCGGATTTTTTCTTATCAATCCGCATACTTCTTGCTTTACCTTTTGAAAAAATCATTATATCCTGCGTGTTTTTTGCTTTTCTTCCTGTATTGCTTATAAAGGTTCCCTTTTTCCATGCTACTTTAGAATAATACTGAAATCCGGCTTCTTTTGCATACTGCTTGATTTGATATAAATATTCATAATTATTTTCATTTTCTGCCGGCAGAACTTCAACCAGAAAGCATCCATCCTTTAGTACCCTGGCTTTTTCTTTAAAATCCTCCAACGTATATCTGAAACAATCATATTCTGCAAATGCTCTTGTTCCACCTTTATTGGATTTTGTATCCAGCCATGGGTAGTCTGTCAGTATACAGTCTATGCTGTTATCCTCAAGCATCGATAAATCTCTTCCGTTCCCCTCAATCAGCACACACTGTTCTTCCTCACAATCTATTGTGCGGTATACACCCTTAGCTACTCTTTCAAATTTAACTCCTATTTTTTCGTAGATACGCGCCCTGACTGTCTCCTGTGGTTTATCAGCATTCTGCCGATACGCCTCCTGCAATGAGAAGCTGTCACTATCCTTAAAACAATTAAATATTTTTTCAACCAGTGTCATTTTTGTATACCTCCTTAGAATCCTATCGAATTAACTCAGGATCTGATCCTAACATAAGAGGTGTACAATATAAATGATTTTATTGTTTATTTTATCTCAATTCAAATAAAAAGCTTTTTTAAAAAAACACCCCGGAACCGAAATTCCGAGGTGTAACACACTTTTCTGAAACGCCATAAGACGCTTTGAATTGTAAAATATTATCTCTTTGAGAACTGTGGAGCACGACGTGCAGCCTTGAGACCGTACTTCTTTCTCTCCTTCATTCTTGGATCTCTTGTGAGGTATCCTGCCTTCTTAAGAAGTGGACGATACTGCTCTGAATCTACCTCAAGAAGAGCTCTTGAAATACCGTGACGAACTGCGCCTGCCTGACCTGTGTATCCACCGCCGTGAACATTAACGATTACGTCATACTTGTCTGTTGTCTCTGTGAGAACTAATGGCTGACGTACAACAACCTTAAGTGTCTCAAGACCAAAGTAATCTTCGATATCTCTCTTATTGATTGTGATATTACCTGTACCAGGTACTAAATATACTCTAGCAATACTGCTTTTTCTTCTACCTGTTCCGTAGAACTTTGCCTTAGCTTTGCTTGTTCTAGCCAATGTTATATCCTCCTTATTCGTTCCTTAATTAAAATGTCAGTACTTCCGGCTTCTGTGCAGCCTGCTCATGCTCTGGGCCTGCGTATACGTGAAGCTTCTTGAACATTTCTCTACCTAAAGGTCCCTTTGGAAGCATACCCTTAACTGCAAGTTCGATAACTCTCTCAGGCTTCTTTGCCATCATTTCCTTAAGTGTAGTCTCTTTCATTCCGCCTACATAATCTGAATGGCTGTAATAGATCTTCTGATCCATCTTCTTACCTGTAACCTTAATCTTATCTGCATTAATAACGATTACATAATCGCCTGTATCAATATTAGGTGTATAAGTTGGCTTGTGCTTTCCTCTAAGAACTGCTGCCACCTGAGATGACAGACGACCTAATGTATACTGAGAAGCGTCAACCACATACCATTTTCTTTCAATTGTTGATGGACTAGCCACAAAACTCTTCATCGGTTTTCCTCCTGATAATTTTAAAAAGTAACTGTTGTTTTTATGATTAAATGCTTATCCGGGGCTAATGGCTAAGCACCTATCTAACTGAATATAATTATTTGAATATATTAATTGGATACAAATAATACAATAAAACTATAAAAGTATGTCTGCTACAGATTCATACGCCCATACCAAGCGCACCATAAGATTATATAATATACAGACTGTCATGTCAATATTTTTTTCATAGTTTCATAGTTTCGTGCCTACATGCTTAATCTCAATCAGTGTCAGTCCCTGTGGCGGCGCTGTTGGACCTGCAAGCTCTCTGTTGCATCCGTCAAGTGCCTCTTTGACGCTTAACGGTGTACGTCTCTTACAGCCTGCATCTATGAGTGTTCCGGCTATTATACGCACCATATTATAAAGAAATCCATTGCCGCTGACACGGATTACAATCTCACGTCCCATGTCAAGGTCAAACTTCTCTCCCCCGTCTTCATCCTCACTGTCCGGCACATCCCTGCTAAGACTCCGTCCGGTTACTTCAATGGAATATATCGTACGCACCGTTGTCTCAGCCTGCGTATTAACAGAGCAGAAGCTCTTGAAATCATGTTCACCCAAAAGGTACTGCGCAGCCTCATTCATAGTCTCCAAATCAAGTGCGTAATGACAAAAAAATGTATTATTCCTCATCTGCGGAAGTCTGAAGGTTCTGTTAAGTATATGGTATTCGTATGTCTTGATTGTACTGCAATGTCTCGGATGATAGTCCGGTGGCACCTCGCATGACTTCTGCACAACTATGTCTTCCGGCAGTCTGGCATTAAGCGCATAGGCAAATTTTTCTGCCGGTATTCTCGATTCCGTATCAAATACAGCAATATTTCCAAGTGCATGTACTCCTGCATCGGTACGGCTTGCCCCGATAACCCGGATATTCTCGCCGCATATACTGCTGAGCGCAGCATTAAGCCTTCCTTCAATCGTATCAGCATTATTCTGCACCTGCCATCCGCTGTATTTGGTTCCGTCATATGCAACTATAAGCTTTATACGTCTCATATCAGTGCTCCGCCTCTCAGCACACGTATGGCAATCATAAGCGCAAGGTACAGTGCAAGCACCAGATATGCCCTGTGGTCACATGCCTTGTACTTAAGCGGGCGCATCTTGGTTCTTCCTTCACCACCATGATAGCAGCGTGCTTCCATCGCTGTTGCAAGCTCATTGGCGCGTCTGAATGCCGACACGAACAACGGCACAAGAATCGGTATCATTGCCTTGGCACGCTGCATAAGGCCGCCATGTTCAAAATCAGCGCCTCTTGCCATCTGCGCCTTCATTATCTTATCTGTCTCTTCTATAAGAATCGGTATAAATCTCAACGCAATCGACATCATCATTGCTATCTCATGCACGGGGACTCTTACCTTATTAAGGAATCCAAGTCCCTTTTCAAGCCCGTCTGTAAGGTCATTAGGCGTTGTTGTAAGCGTCATAAGTGATGAACCGATTATAAGATAAATAAGCCTTATAACCATAAATGATGCCATCTCCACGCCTTCCCATGTAAGACGGAATATCCAGAACTGCACTATAGGCTCTCCGTCCGTGAGAAACAGGTTAAACACTGCACTGAATATAGCAATGAACACAATACTCTTAAGTCCTCTTACCATGAACTTGAATGGTACGTTGGATATCTTAATCATGGCTGCCAGAAACAGTGTGGCGATAACGTACATAATGATATTGCGTCCGAGGAACAATGATATAAGAAATACCATCGTTCCCACAAGCTTAACTCTTGGGTCGAGCTTATGTATCGGAGACTGTGTCTGGTAATATTGTCCAATAGTAATATCTTTTAACATGTCTTAATCCCTTTATAAAGCCTCAGAATACTCTCCTTAGCTTCCTCTATCGTAATCGCATCAGTATCTACGTCAAGTCCTGCGTCACGCAGTTCATTCATTATATATGTTACGTCCGGTGCAGCAAGTCCTACCCGCTCAAGCTCTTTGTAATGTGCAAATACATTGCGCGGCTTATCGTCATATATAAGCTGTCCCTGATTCATGACCATGATTCTGTCAACATAACGTGCAACATCCTCCATGCTGTGGGATACAAGAATTACTGCAATCCCTGTCTCATCATGAAGCTTTCTTATATGTCCGAGTATCTCGTCGCGCCCCTTTGGGTCAAGTCCCGCTGTAGGCTCATCAAGAATCAGATAATCAGGTCTCATTGCAAGCACACCCGCTATCGCCGCACGCCTCTTCTGACCTCCCGACAGGTCAAACGGTGACTGGTAATAAAGATTCTCCTCAAGTCCTACAAGGCGCAGTGCCTCGAATGCCCTGAGCTGCACATCCTTCTCGGAAAGTCCCTGATTACGCGGTCCGAAGCACACATCCTTGAATATGTCAGTCTCAAACAACTGATGCTCCGGATACTGGAACACAAGCCCGACCTTGTTACGGAGCTTACGCATGTCATAATCTTTATCGTAAATGTCTTCGCCGTCAAAGAAAATGTTGCCGCTTGTTGCCTTTATAATGCCGTTCATATGCTGTATGAGCGTTGATTTGCCCGAACCTGTATGTCCTATAAGTCCTATAAATTCACCTTTATCGATTGCACAGCTCACATCCTTAAGAGCATGCTTTTCAAAGCCTGAACCTGCCTCATATGTATAATTAACCTTATCAAGTATCAGCGCCATTACTTTGCACCTCCGTTCTTTGGTGCTCCGGCATCAGCCATGCACTTCTTAAGAGCATCCCTGAACTCTTCGTGTGTAAGTATCCCGTCAGGCATGTCAAGTCCTGACTTCTTAAGCTCATATGCAAGCTCTGTAACCTGCGGCACATCAAGCCTCAGCTCCTTAAGCCTGTCTACCTGTGAGAATATCTCCCTTGGCTTTCCCTGCATCACAAGCTTACCGTCATCCATTACAAAGACCTTGTCTGCATCTATTACCTCATCCATGTAATGTGTTATAAGTATTATAGTCACTCCTTCACGCCTGTTAAGCTCATGAAGGACTTTCATTACATCCTTGCGTCCGTGTGGGTCAAGCATCGCCGTCGGCTCATCAAGGACTATACACTTCGGTTTCATTGCCACAATACCTGCAATGGCTATTCTCTGCTTCTGTCCGCCTGAGAGCTTATTAGGTGAAGCGTTGCGGTATTCGTACATTCCGACCGCCTTAAGGCTCTTTTCCACACGTTCCCATATCTCTTCTGATGGTACACCTATATTCTCAGGTCCAAATGCTACCTCCTCATCTACAAGTGTACATACAATCTGATTGTCCGGATTCTGAAAGACCATTCCGGCACTCTGTCTTATATCTAAAAGACGCTCCTCGTCAGAGGTATCAATTCCGTCAACATACAGTGTTCCCTCCGTAGGATACAGGAGTGCATTGATATGCTTTGCAAATGTTGACTTTCCCGAACCGTTATGTCCAAGCACGGCAATAAAATCACCCTTCTGCATTGTGAGACTTACATTGTCCACAGCGGTTGTGATTCCTTCAACATTGCCCTCTTCGTCGCGTCTGTAATATTCAAATGTTACGTTCTCGGCTACTATTATATCCTCATGATTTTTAAGGCTCATGCATATTCCTTCCCATGGTATGGCAAAGGCACAACAGCATACACCGTTGTGCCCCACCTTTATCATGTACAATTATTATACTAACTCAAGTACAACTTCCATTGCAGCATCGCCCTTACGTGGTCCGATCTTAATGATTCTTGTATAACCACCCTTGCGATCTACATACTTAGGTGCGATCTCATCGAAAAGCTTTGCAACAAGATCAACTTCCTTTGTATTCTTCTTGCGTCCGGCTGCCTCTGTAGGAACCTCAGTTACTGTGTAAAGTTCCTTAAGCATAAGATGTCTTGCATGAAGACGTGAAGGCTTATCCTTCTTGATTGTCTTCTCTACTGACTCATATACTGTAACCTTCTTGCCATCAACAACTTCCTTAACTCTCTTGCCTTCAGCGTCCTTCTTAGGAACCTTAGCTGTAACTGTTACTTCCTCGAAGTTATCCTTCTCCTTAACAGCGAGTGTGATAAGGTGCTCAGCAATCTTTCTTACTTCCTTAGCTCTTGCCTCAGTTGTAACAATCTTACCATTGTTGATAAGTGCTGTAACCTGGCTTCTTAATAAAGCCTTTCTCTGGCTTGATGTTCTTCCAAGCTTTCTATACTTTGCCATTGATATCCTCCTTCTCCGCTTATGCGGCAACATACGGTACCGGCAAGCACCGAATGCCGTAACCACGCTTCTTTGGACTTACTGGTTACTTGTTATTATGGAAACACGCAGTACCATGCTTCTTTGGACTTACTGGTCTGCGCGTAACACTACTTCTTAATAATCAATCGGTATCAGTCTTCGTTAGGGCTGAGCTGTAAGCCAAGCTCCTTAAGCTTTGCAAGAACTTCCTCAAGTGACTTGCGACCAAGGTTACGAACCTTCATCATGTCATCAGGTGTCTTATTGCAAAGTTCTTCAACCGTATTGATACCGGCTCTCTTAAGACAGTTGTATGAACGAACTGAAAGCTCAAGTTCATCTATTGTCATCTCAAGAACCTTCTCATGCTCATCTGTGCTCTCTTCAACCATTATCTCAGCTGTCTTAGCGTTCTCTGAAAGATCAATGAACAGGTTAAGGTGTTCGCTGAGTACCTTGGCAGCAAGGCTTACAGCCTCGTCCGGAGCAAGTGTGCCATTAGTATATACATCAAGTGTGAGCTTATCATAGTCTGTAACCTGACCAACACGGGTATTCTGAACAGCCATATTGACACGCTCAACAGGTGTGTAGATAGAATCTACAGCGATAACTCCAACAGGAGTATCCTCTGTCTTATTCTTATCTGAACTTACATATCCTCTGCCCTTTGTGATTGTAAGCTCCATAGAGAGCTTACAACCATCACCGCCGTTAAGATGTGCGATGACAAGGTCAGGATTAATAATCTCAATATCTCCATCAGTCTGAATATCAGATGCCTTAACAACACCCTCACCTTCAAACTCGATGTATGCTGTCTTAGGTTCGTCTGAGTCGCTGTTGTTCTTGATAGCTAAATTCTTGATGTTCATGATGATTTCGGTTACATCTTCCTTAACACCCGGAATTGAACTGAATTCGTGCAACACGCCTTCGATCTTTACCTGACTAACTGCAGCGCCCGGTAATGAAGACAACATGATTCTTCTTAATGAATTACCAAGTGTTGTGCCATAACCTCTTTCAAGTGGTTCTACAACAAATCTTCCGTACTTTTTGTCATCAGAGATTGTTGCAATCTCAATTTTAGGTTTCTGAAAATCGAACACTATTTAGCCCTCCTTATTAATTGGTATTACTTAGAATACAACTCGACGATAAGCATCTCGTTAACAGGGACATCAATGATATCTCTTGTTGGGACTGCCTTTACTGAACCCTTAAGAGCTTCTGCATCAGCCTCAAGCCACTCTGGAACTACTCTTCCGCTTGTAGCATCAAGGATCTGCTTATATCTCTCTGAGCCCTTTGACTTCTCTCTGATTTCGATAACATCACCAGCCTTAACAAGGTATGATGGGATGTTTACGCGCTTGCCGTTAACAAGAACATGCTTGTGATCTACGATCTGTCTGGCTTCCTTTCTTGTTCTTGCAAAGCCCATTCTGAAAATAACGTTGTCAAGTCTGAGTTCAAGTAAAATCATAAGGTTCTCACCTGACTGGCCTGACATCTTCTCTGCCTTCTTATAGTAGTTGCGGAAAGGCTTCTCAAGTACACCGTAGATGAACTTTGCCTTCTGCTTCTCTCTAAGCTGAAGACCATACTCGCTGATCTTTCTTCCAGCGTTCTTAGCCTTTCTCTTAGACTTCTTATCTACACCTAAATATATTGGATCAAGATCTAATGATCTGCATCTCTTAAGAACAGGAACTCTATTAACTGCCATCTTATCCTAACCTCCTAATTAGACTCTTCTACGCTTTGGTGGACGGCATCCGTTGTGTGGAACTGGTGTAACGTCCTTAATGCTTGTTACTGTAAGACCTGCTGCTGAAAGTGCGCGGATTGCTGCCTCTCTGCCTGAGCCCGGTCCCTTTACCATAACATCTACTGACTTAAGTCCATGAATAAGAGCAGCCTTTGTAGCTGTCTCTGCTGCCATCTGTGCAGCATATGGAGTTGACTTCTTAGAGCCTCTGAATCCAAGTCCGCCGGCACTTGCCCATGAAAGAGCATTACCTTCTGCGTCTGTCAATGTAACGATTGTATTGTTAAAAGATGACTGAATGTGTGCCTGTCCGTGCTCAACATTCTTCTTAACACGCTTCTTTGTCACTTTTTTTGTAACTTTCTGAGCCATTGTTAAACAAACCTCCTGATAATTTTGACTTAAAGATTGATTATATTATCAATTACTTCTTCTTATTAGCTACTGTCTTCTTAGGACCCTTGCAAGTTCTTGCGTTAGTCTTAGTCTTCTGACCTCTGCATGGGAGTCCCTTTCTATGACGGATTCCACGGTAGCATCCGATTTCCTTAAGTCTCTTGATGTTCATAGCGATGTCTCTTCTGAGATCACCTTCAACAAGGATGTTGTCATTCTCAATTACGTCACGAATCTTTGCTACTTCTTCGTCTGTTAAATCTCTAACGCGAGTATCAGGATTAACCTGAGCCTCTGCGAGGATACGATTTGATGTTACTCTACCTATTCCATAGATATAAGTAAGACCAATTTCAACACGTTTTTCTCTTGGTAAGTCTACACCTGCAATACGAGCCATGTGCTTATTATACCTCCGTTAATATTCTTATTCATTCTTCACTTATGATCGGATAACACGTACGCAGCTCGTCACTTGTGACGCCTGAAATGTGTGCGCAGCACTAAACCGTCATTATATATAATAGTAATAATCCGTGCCCGGCGGCGTTATACAACGTTGCCTGCCGTATCATCACTGCAGCCGCAAAACTATTGTTGGGATGTGATATCCACTTCCCGGGTTCATGCCATAAGGCATGTACATGCAAAAAGACAGGAAGATAGCATCTTTCCTGCGATAAAGGACTCGGTATTATCCTTTAGACATATTAGCCCTGTCTCTGCTTGTGCTTAGGGTTCTCACAGATAATTCTGATACTTCCCTTTCTTTTGATGACTTTGCATTTCTCGCAAATTGGTTTAACTGATGATCTAACCTTCATTGCCAAAGCCTCCTTTCAAAAAAGTACGTTTGTTATTATATCACATATAAAATGTGAATAGCAAGAATAAATTTACAAATATATAAAAATATTTTTAAAAATATTACTGTCTGTGCTTACTTATCTCTCCAGATAATTCTGCCCTTAGTAAGGTCATATGGTGAGAGCTCAATTGTTACCTTATCACCAGGAAGGATTCGGATAAAATTCATACGGAGCTTTCCACTGATATGTGCAAGTACCTGATGGCCATTCTCAAGCTCAACCTGGAACATTGCATTAGGAAGCTTCTCAACTACCTTACCTTCGATTTCGATTACATCTGACTTTGACATTTAAATCCTCCTCATAAAACTGATTATTGATTATTCTGATTATATAACTTCAGGCTTCTTCTTACATCTTCATTCGTTATCTCCAGTCCCGAATCCAGCTTTGCTGCAATTCCTTCTGCCTGCGATGCAATAAACTGAAGATGTTTCTCTTTCTTTTTCTTGGGATTGTTTACTTCTTTAAGTCTCCCGTCAGAAAGATACACGAATCTGTCGTCCCTGTCAAGTATAACATACAGGGTATCTTTGTCATGTCCGGCCTTCGACCTCGCAAAATATCCTTTTTTAAAGCGTTCAATCATAACTGTTACTCCTGCGCTGCTTTATAAATACTTTGCTGCTTCTTCTTTGGAAAGAGATAATATCTCAGGTCCGTTGTCTGTTATAAGAATTGTATTCTCATAATGGGCTGAAAGTGAATGGTCTGCGGTAAGTACTGTCCAGCCGTCATCCATCCATTTGACATTCTCCGTTCCTATGTTAATCATAGGCTCAACAGCAAGCGTCATTCCGCTTACAAGCTTCATGCCTCTGTGTGGCTGTCTGAAATTAGGCACCTGAGGATCCTCGTGAAGATTGCTGCCTACTCCGTGACCTACAAGCTCTCGTACTATGCCATAGCCGTAAGGCTCTACATAGTCTGCTATAGCATTGGATATCTCAAAGAGATGTCCTCCGTTAACTGCTTTCTTAATTCCTTCAAAAAAGCTGCGTCTTGTAACATCAATAAGCTGCTGCGCCTCTTTGCTTATCTCGCCAACACCATGTGTTCTTGCAGCATCTGAGTGATATCCTTTATATATAACACCGGCATCAAGGCTTACTATATCACCTTCATGCAGGACATGCTTCCTGTCGGGTATACCGTGAACGACTTCGTCATTAACAGATACACATATTGATGCAGGATAACCTTCATAATTCAGAAAGGAGGGTTCACAGCCATAGCTCTTGATAATGTCGTATCCGACCTGATCTATGTGCTTTGTCGTAATCCCCGGTTCAATTATCTTAGCGAGTTCTTCATGCACGATAGCAAGAATTCTTCCTGCCTCGCGCATTAACTCTATCTCTCTTTGTGACTTTACTGATACTGACATATCTATCCTCTTATAATATACCCGGGATTAACCAAGTATCTTAACTATTGAGTTAAATACTTCGTCCATATCAACAGTTCCATCAACCTCTTTCATGATTCCCTGCTTAGCATAGTAATCAATAAGTGGCTGTGTCTGCTTGTGATATACATCAAGTCTGTTCTTGACTGTCTCAGGCTTGTCGTCATCACGAAGTATAAGCTTCTCGCCGCATGCATCACATATACCCTCAACCTTGGTAGGGTTATACTTGATATGGTATGTTGCACCACATCCTACACATGCACGTCTGCCTGACATACGATTGATGATATTCTCATCAGGCACTTCTACGTTAATTGCGTAATCAACCTTCTCACCAATTGCCTTAAGAGCCTCGTCAAGAGCCTCTGCCTGAGGTATTGTACGTGGGAAACCGTCAAGTACATAACCGTTAGCACAATCCGGCTCCTTAAATCTATCTATAACCAAGTCTACAACGAGTGAATCCGGAACAAGCTCACCCTTATCCATGTATGTCTTGGCTTTCTTTCCAAGTTCTGTTCCGTTCTTTATGTTGGCCCTGAAGATATCACCTGTTGAGATGTGTGGAATTGAATACTTCTCAGCGATTCTTTTAGCCTGTGTTCCCTTACCTGCGCCTGGCGCACCTAACATAATAATCTTCATATGACACCACCTGTTCTTAAATAGCGTTATAACGCATGCGCGAAAATATAATCTTCACGCATACGTTATCCGCCTGTCTATGTTCAAATATATTAATCTGACAAAAATCCTTTGTAATATCTCTTAGCCATCATTGACTCGATCTGCTTAGCTGTCTCAAGTACTACACCAACTATGATTATGATTGACGTTCCACCGAATGACACGCTTGCATTGAACAGACCTGAGCAAAGGATTGGAACCAGTGCAACTACCATAAGGAAAACTGCACCGATAAGTACAATATAATTCAATACCCTGTTCAGATAATCGCTTGTAGGCTTACCCGGATTAATTCCCGGAATAACACCGCTCTGCCTTCTAAGATTATTGGCAATCTCAAGCGGGTTAAATGTAATAGATGTATAGAAATATGCAAATACTACAATCAGTATAAGGTATACAAGCAATCCGATTGAATACTTCCAATCAGACGTTCTGCACCAATATGATGAGCTTAAGTATCTAGTCCACTCATGCTGCTTAGTTGAAAACAGCTGAACAAGGATTACCGGGAACTGCATCAGTGATGATGCAAAGATAATTGGCATAACGCCTGCGGTATTGACCTTAAGCGGAATGTTCGTTGTACGGCCACCCTGATAAGGAAGCTTACCTGCGCCGTTAATCTTATTGGCATAGCGAACTTCAATTCTTCTCTCGCCGTCCTGGAGGAAGCATATGAATGCTACCAGGGCAACAAGAATTGCTAATATGATTGCAGCGGCAAGAACACCCTTAGCGATGCTCTGCGGCTTAACGAACTGCTCAAAAAGCACTACCATATCTTCCGGAATGCTGGAAATGATATTGACAAGAAGTACGATTGATATACCATTGCCTACGCCATTTTCAGTGATTCTTTCACCAATCCACATAAGAATTGCTGAACCTGCAGTCAGTGTTGCAATAACAACTATAATGCTTGCAACATAGTGAACTGTACTCATTCCCTTATAGCCGGCAATAAGCCCCTGCTTACCAAAGCCAACTGCCATGGCGATACTCTGTATAAGGGCAAGACCAACAGTCACATATCTTGTAATGGCTGCCATCTTTCTTCTTCCATCTTCGCCCTCTTTCTGCATCTCCTCTAACTTAGGAATTGCAATTGTGAGAAGCTGGATGATAATGGATGATGTAATATAAGGAGTTATACTCAGTGCAAATACCGACATTCTCTCAAAAGAACCGCCGGTAAATGCATCGAGAAGGCTTAAATCCTCAACCTTGTTCAAAAGTGTACTAAAATACTCTGTGTCGACACCCGGAATCGGTACTAAGCTACCGATTCTCATGATGACAATCATTGCAAATGTATAAAGAAGTTTGTTTCTGATTTCCTTAATCTTTAATGCATTACAGAGTGTTTTGAGCATTAGCACACCTCACATGTTCCGCCAAGTGCTTCGATCTTTTCCTTAGCTGCTGCACTGAAGCTGTTAACCTTAACATTAAGCTTCTTTGTAAGTTCACCATTGCCAAGAATCTTAACGCCATCCTTAGGATTGCTTACTAAACCTGACTCAACTAATGCTGCAATAGTAACCTCAGTACCGTTTTCAAATCTCTCAAGTGCGCTGACATTGATAGCTACGATTTCCTTGTGGTTTCTGCATGTGAAACCTCTCTTAGGAATTCTTCTATACAATGGCATCTGACCACCTTCAAAGCCTGGTCTTGGAGCTCCTGAACGAGCCTTCTGACCCTTATGACCCTTACCGGCTGTCTTGCCATTACCTGAACCATGTCCACGGCCTCTTCTGAAATTATCGCTCTTAACTGATCCTGCTGCAGGACTTAAATTTGATAAATCCATTATGGCACCTCCTTCTAATCAATAATTATTACATTTCCTCTACTTTCAACATGTAACCAATCTGCTGAATCTGTCCTCTTGTTGCTGCATTGTCTGGAAGTGTAACTGTCTTATGCATCTTTGTAAGACCCATAGCTTCAACAGTTCTTCTATGCTTAGGAACAGCACCGATTGGAGACTTAATTAAAGTAATCTTTAACATCTTATCTGCCATTTTACTAATCCTCCAAATTCACAACAATTAATCATATAACTCAGCTACTGACTTACCGCGGAGCTTTGCAACTTCCTCAGGTGTCTTTAACTGGCTAAGGCCCTCGATTGTAGCAAGAACTACGTTCTGCTTATTGTTTGAGCCTAATGACTTTGTACGGATATTCTTGACACCTGCAAGCTCAAGTACGGCACGCGCAGGACCACCTGCGATAAGACCTGTACCTTCTGGAGACTTCTTAAGAAGTACGCTTGCACTTCCGAACTTTCCGATAAAATCATGTGGAACACTATTATTCTCATCACGTGCTACTGTAACGAGATGCTTCATAGCATCTTCCTTACCCTTACGGATAGCTTCAGGAATTTCGATTGACTTACCAACGCCTGCACCTACGTGACCATTGCCATCACCAACAACTACGAGTGCTGCAAAGCGGAAGTTACGTCCACCCTTAACAACCTTTGTTACACGCTTGATTGATACTACCTTTTCTGTAAGCTCTAACTGACTAGCATCAACGATTGTACGTTTCATATTGTTTGTTTCCTTTCTTCAATATTAGAATTCAAGACCAGCTTCTCTAGCTGCATCAGCTAAAGCCTGGATCTTTCCCTGATATATGAATCCGCCTCTATCAAAGACAACAGTTGTAATATTCTTCTCTAAAGCTCTCTTTGCAATTACAGTACCTAAGTATGCAGCTGCATCAACGTTATTAGTTTTCTCGAGCTCAGCCTTAACTTCCTTCTGAAGTGTTGATGCTGAAACGAGTGTCTTACCAACTGTATCGTCAATAATCTGAGCGTACATATGATTATTGCTTCTAAACACAGCTAAACGTGGTCTCTCAGCTGTACCGCTGAAACGATTACGTAATTTTCTATGCTTATTCTCACGAACTTCTGTTCTTGACTTCTTACTAACCATCTTTGTTCACTCCTTTAATTATTTCTTACCAGTCTTACCGACCTTACGTCTAATAACCTCATCAGCGTACTTGATACCCTTGCCCTTATATGGCTCCGGAGCTCTCTTGCCTCTGATTTCAGCAGCGTACTGGCCAACTTTTTCTTTATCAATACCCTTAACAGTGATCTTGTTATCCTCAACTACAGACTCAAGGCCTTCTGGATCTTCCATCTCTACCGGATGTGAGTATCCAAGTGAAAGAACAAGCTTCTTACCCTGCTTCTGAGCTCTGTAACCAACACCGTTAATCTCAAGTGTCTTTGTGTAACCTTCTGTTACACCTGTAACCATATTAGCGATAAGAGTTCTTGTAAGACCATGAAGTGACTTCATCTTCTTAAGATCATTAGGTCTTGTTACAACAACCTCTCCATTCTCTAACTTAATGTCCATCTCTGATGGAAGCACTCTCTCAAGTGTTCCCTTAGGACCCTTTACAGTCACCTTATTATTTTCTGCTATCTCAACAGTAACACCTGCCGGAACAGCGATAGGCATTCTTCCTATACGTGACATGCCGTGCACCTCCTAAAATTGTGAGTGATTTATAATTACCAAACAAATGCAAGAACTTCTCCACCAACGTTGAGCTTTCTTGCTTCCTTATCGGTAACAACGCCCTGGTTTGTTGAAATGATTGCGATTCCAAGTCCATTAAGAACCTTAGGAAGCTCTTCCTTATTTGCGTAAACACGAAGACCCGGCTTAGAAATTCTCTTAAGTCCTGTTATAATCTTCTCGTTCTTATCCTTACCATACTTTAATGTAATACGGATATCTTTGAAATTACCGTTGTCAACAAGCTCAAAGCTCTTGATATAACCTTCCTTGAGAAGAATCTCAGCAATTGAGATCTTCATCTTTGATGCAGGAACATCAACTGTATCATGCTTTGCAGTGTTGGCATTACGGATTCTAGTAAGCATATCTGCTATTGGATCTGTCATTGAAATGTACCTCCTATACTAATTACCAAGATGCTTTCTTAACGCCAGGGATCTGACCCTTGTAAGCTAATTCACGGAAGCAAATTCTGCAGATTCCGTATTTTCTTAAATATGCATGTGGACGGCCACAGATTCTACATCTTGTATATTCTCTTGTAGAGAACTTCTGTGGTCTCTGCTGCTTAATCTTCATTGAAGTCTTAGCCATTGAATTTCCCTCCTGTTATTACTTCTTAAAAGGCATGTTGAACTGTGTAAGGAGCTCTCTTGCTTCCTCATCAGTCTTTGCTGTTGTTACGATGATAACGTCCATACCTCTAACCTTGTCGATCTTATCATACTCGATCTCAGGGAAGATGATCTGCTCCTTGATACCAAGTGCATAGTTACCTCTTCCGTCAAATGAATCAGCGCTTACGCCTCTGAAGTCACGTACTCGTGGGAGTGAAAGGTTAACAAGTCTGTCAAGGAACTCGTACATTCTGTCTCCACGAAGTGTAACCTTGCATCCAAGAGGCATACCCTCTCTGATCTTGAAGTTAGCGATTGAATTCTTAGCTCTTGTGAGAACCGCCTTCTGTCCGGCGATTGTCTCAAGCTCCTTCATTGCTACATCAAGAATCTTTGAGTTTTCCTTAGCCTCACCGATTGCCATATTGATTACTATCTTATCAAGCTTTGGTACTTCCATAGGGTTCTTATAACCGAACTTCTTTACCATAGCATCCTTAATCTGATCATTATATAAATCTTTAAGTCTACTCAATTTTCCTGACCTCCTCTCTCAATTAATCGATTACTTCACCAGTTGACTTTGCTACACGAACCTTCTTCTCATCCTGGAATGTGTATCCAATCTTTGTTGTCTTACCGTTATGAACATACATAACGTTAGAAATGTCGATTGGAGCCTCGTGGTGGAGGATTCCGCCCTGCTGGTTAGCTGCGCTTGGCTTAGCATGCTTTGTAATCATGTTAACACCTTCAACTACAACCTTACCCTTCTTGGCATCAATTGAAAGAACTTTTCCTTCCTTATCCTTATCCTTACCTGCGATTACTCTTACGAGATCGTTCTTCTTAATTCTGACAGCTGACATTCTCTCGGTACCTCCTTATAATACTTCCGGAGCAAGAGAAACAATCTTCATGAACTGCTTATCTCTCAGCTCTCTTGCCACTGGTCCAAAAATACGTGTTCCTCTTGGTGTCTTATCATCCTTGATGATAACAGCAGCATTCTCGTCAAATTTAATATAGGAACCGTCTTTACGACGTGTACTCTTAACAGTACGAACAACAACGGCCTTAACAACATCGCCCTTCTTTACAACACCGCCTGGTGTTGCATCTTTAACAGTAGCAACGATAACATCGCCGATGCTTGCATATCTTCTGGTTGAACCACCCATAACACGGATGCAGAGGATTTCTCTGGCGCCTGTATTGTCGGCAACCTTAAGTCTGGTTTCCTGTTGAATCATGATATTACTCCTTTCAGCAATATTCGATATTATTCTATATTACTTCGCTCTACTGATGAGCTCTACAACTCTCCATCTCTTATCCTTTGAGAGTGGTCTTGTCTCCATGACCTTAACTACATCACCGATCATGTATTCGTTGTTCTCATCATGAGCCTTAAGCTTATATGTTCTGTTTACAATCTTCTTGTAAAGTGGATGCTTAACGTGGTCTTCTACTGCAACAACGACTGTCTTATCCATCTTATTGCTTACAACTCTACCTGTACGAGTTTTTCTTAAATTTCTCTCTTCCACGACAAATATCTCCTTTCTGGGAATCTGTCCATTCAGTTACCGGCAATTACTTAGATGCTGCCATAACTGTCTGGATTCTTGCGATATTTCTACGAACTTCCTTAATTCTTGCAGTGTTCTCCAACTGATTTGTTGCATTCTGCAGTCTGAGGTTAAAAAGTTCCTTCTTAGCAGCTACTAATTCATCATTCAATTCTGCAGCTGATTTTGTTCTTAAATCTTCTACATACTTATTAGTTTTCACTGTTATCACCGCCTTCTAAATCTGCACGTGAAACGATCTTGCACTTGCAAGGAAGCTTATGTGTTGCGAGACGTAAAGCTTCTTTTGCAACATCTTCAGGAACGCCTGAGATTTCGAACATTACACGACCTGGTTTAACGACTGCTACCCAATACTCAAGATTACCTTTACCTTTACCCATACGAACACCGATAGGCTTCTGAGTTACAGGCTTATCAGGGAAAATCTTAATGAATACCTTACCACCACGCTTAATGTAACGTGTCATGGCAATACGGGCTGCTTCTATCTGGTTTGATTTGATCCAACATGGCTCCATTGCAACGATACCATACTCACCGTTGCTGATCTTATTACCTCTTGTTGCCTTACCGGCCATTGAGCCACGGAACTGTCTACGATATTTAACTCTCTTAGGTAGTAACATTACTGCTCGCTCCCTTCCTTAACTGTTTTTGTTGGAAGTACCTCTCCTTCATATATCCAAACCTTAACACCGACCTTACCGTATGTTGTGTTTGCCTCAGCAAAACCATAGTTGATGTCAGCACGTAATGTCTGAAGTGGAATTGTACCATCGCTATAGAACTCAGTACGAGCCATATCTGCTCCACCGAGACGGCCTGAGCAAGATGTCTTGATACCCTTAGCTCCTGCCTTCATTGTTCTTCCCATGCAAGACTTCATTGCTCTTCTGAATGAGATACGATTCTCAAGCTGCTGTGCAATATTTTCAGCTACAAGCTGAGCATCCTTGTCTGGTCTCTTAACTTCCTTAATATCGATTGAAAGCTTCTTATCTGTTAACTTCTGAACGTCCTTCTTAAGGTTCTCAATCTCTGCTCCACCCTTACCGATTACGATACCAGGCTTTGCTGTGTGAATGATAATCTTAAGTCTGTCTGTTGTACGCTCCATCTCTATTCTTGAAATGCCTGCGCTGTAAAGTCTCTTCTTAAGAAACTTTCTTATATTATAATCTTCAACGAGGTTATCTGCAAAATTATCTTCTGCATACCACTTTGAGTCCCAGTCCTTAATAACACCGACTCTTAAGCCATGTGGATTAACTTTCTGTCCCATATGATACTCCTTTCATTATCTTTCATTAAGCACGATTGTGATGTGGCTCATTCTCTTCTCGATTCTGTAAGCCCTACCCTGTGCTCTTGGATGAATTCTCTTCATTGTAGGTCCCTTGTTTGCGTAGCACTCTTCAATATAGAGCTTTGAAGGATCCATTCCATTGTTGTTCTCAGCGTTAGCGATAGCTGATTCCAATAACTTCTTTATTAATGATGAAGCATATCTTGGGTTGTAAGTTACGATACCAAGTGCTGTAGCAACGTCCTTACCTCTGATTGCATCTAATACGAAACATGCCTTCTGTACTGATACTCTGGCATATGATAACTTAGCTGAAGGTCTTGTATCCTTAACAGCGTTTCTTTCTCTCTTGATCTTTGATCTATGTCCGCTAGCCATGAGTGAACCTCCTTTCAACAAATATTATCTTGTCTTCTTTTCGTCTTTGCCATGTCCTCTGTAAGTTCTTGTTGCAACGAACTCACCGAGCTTGTGACCAACCATGTCCTCTGTAACATATACAGGCACATGCTTTCTGCCGTCATGAACTGCGATTGTATGTCCAACCATTGATGGGAAAATTGTTGAGCGTCTTGACCATGTCTTAACAACCTGCTTATCGTTAGCAGCGTTAAGGGCATCAATCTTCTTTAATAAGCTCTCATCCGCAAATGGTCCTTTTTTAAGTGAACGAGCCATAGGTTCTAACCTCCTTAAAATCCTGTTAAATTACTTGATTGCCTTACCGTTACGTCTTCTGATGATCATCTTGTTAGACTGCTTGTTCTTCTTACGAGTCTTAAGACCAAGAGCAGGCTTGCCCCAAGGTGTCATTGGGCCTGGACGACCAACTGGTGCACGTCCTTCACCACCACCGTGTGGATGGTCATTAGGGTTCATAACAGAACCACGAACTGTAGGACGAATACCCATGTGACGCTTACGTCCGGCTTTACCAAGATTAATAAGGCTGTGGTCTCCGTTACCTACAACGCCGATTGTTGCGCGGCAGATTACAGGAACCATTCTCATCTCGCCTGATGGAAGTCTGAGTGTTGCATACTTGCCTTCCTTAGCCATAAGCTGAGCTGAGTTACCAGCTGAACGAACAAGCTGACCACCCTTACCAGGATAAAGCTCAATATTGTGAATCTGTGTACCTACCGGAATCTCAGAAAGTGGTAAGCAGTTACCTACTCTTACTTCTGCCTTAGGTCCATTCATTACTGTCATGCCATCTGTAAGTCCTTCAGGAGCAAGGATGTATGACTTCTCGCCATCTGCGTAGCAGATAAGTGCGATGTTAGCTGTTCTGTTAGGATCGTACTCAATTCCGATAACCTTTGCAGGAACGCCTTCCTTATTTCTCTTGAAATCGATTAATCTATATTTCTTTCTGTTTCCACCACCACGGTGTCTGACTGTTATCTTACCCTGATTGTTACGACCTGAATTCTTGCTGAGTGAAACAAGAAGTGACTTCTCTGGAGTTGACTTTGTAATCTCTGAGAAATCTGAACCAGTCATATTTCTTCTGGAAGGTGTATAGGGATTATATGTTTTGATTCCCATTTTCTTAACTCCTTTCATGTTCTAAACATGTTGTGTAATATTGTTTTCTACACTGTTGTGCTAATTAAAGACCCTCGAATACCTCGATATCCTTGCTGTCCTCTGTAAGCTGTACGATAGCCTTCTTTGTAGCTGCTGTCTTACCAACAACCATTCCGCGTCTCTTCTTCTTGCCGTCGCGGTTCATTGTATTAACCTTAGCTACCTTTGTTCCTGCGAACATCTTCTCTACAGCTTCCTTGATCTGAGACTTTGTAGCATCTGTATGAACAAGAAATGTATACTTCTTGTCAGCCATGTCAGCCATTGACTTCTCAGTGATAACTGGCTTGAGGATTACATCATAGTACTTAATGTCTGCCATTATGCGTATACCTCCTCGATTTTTGCAACTGCATCCTTAGTAACAACAAGTGTGTCATACTTAAGAATGTCATATACGTTAATTGTGTTAGGCTGTGAAACCTTAACATCAGGAATGTTACGAGCTGAAAGAATTACGTTTGCATCGTTATCTCCGATAACCATAAGTGCCTTATCAAGCTTAAGGTTCTTCATAACATTTGCAAAATTCTTTGTCTTAATCTCATTGAACTTGATCTCATCAAGAACAACGATCTTGCTATCTACTACTCTAGAAGTAAGTGCTGACTTAAGGGCAGCTCTCTTCTCCTTCTTATTCATCTTGAATGAATAATCTCTAGGAGTTGGTGCAAATACAACACCACCGCCAGTCCACTGTGGAGCTCTTGTTGAACCCTGTCTAGCGTGGCCTGTTCCCTTCTGTCTCCAAGGCTTTCTACCACCACCGGAAACCTCTGAACGTGTCTTTGCCTTCTGTGTACCCTGACGGTTGTTAGCAAGCTGCTGTACAACGGCCATGTGTACGAGATGCTCATTGATCTCTACACCGAAGATTGCATCGTTCAATTCTAATGAGCCAACTTCTTTGCCTTCAATATTATAAACAGATACGTTTGCCATCTGTGTGGTCCTCCTTCCCTAGTAAAGATTACTTATCAGTCTTTACTGTCTCTTTCAGTGTTACTAATGATTTCTTAGGTCCAGGTACTGCACCCTTAACTAAGATGATATTGTTCTCGGCATCAACTCTCACAACTTCGAGATTCTGGATTGTGATTCTCTTTGCTCCCATCTGACCAGGCATTCCCTTGCCCTTGAATACTCTACCAGGTGTTGTTGCTGATCCATTAGAACCCTGATGTCTATGGAACTTAGAACCGTGAGCCATAGGTCCTCTTGACTGTCCATGTCTCTTAATAGCGCCCTGGAAGCCCTTACCTTTTGAAATGGCTGTAGCATCGATCTTATCGCCTGCTGCGAAGATATCTGCCTTGATCTCGTCCTTAACATTATACTCGCTGGCATTCTCGAATCTGAACTCTCTTACAAATCTCTTGTAAGAAACGCCAGCCTTGTCAAAGTGTCCCTTCATTGGCTTGTTAACAAGCTTTTCTCTCTTGTCTGCGAAACCAACCTGAACTGCTTCGTAACCGTCGTTCTCAAGCGTCTTTACTTGTGTTACTACACAAGGGCCAGCCTGAAGAACAGTTACAGGTGTTAAAACACCGTCTTCATTGAAGATTTGAGTCATTCCGACTTTTGTAGCTAAAATTGCCTTCTTCATTAAATCTTTCCTCCTGTTTAATCTACAGCGGATAAGATGATTACGAACCCGGTAAACCTTGTTGCGTAAGCGCATCTCATCATCCTAGAACAGTTAAATATAAGTGGAACCTTCACCACTGCGGTTTGTGTTGCTTCTATATTAAACCCTTCAGGATTACTACTTAGTTTATGAAAAAATTCAACCTCGTTGTCTTACCCGATGCGTCAACCCATACATCAATGCAACTGTTATGGTTTGAATTACTTCATCTTGATATTGATGTATACACCAGCAGGCATCTCTAACTTAGAGAGCGCATCAACAGTCTTCTGTGATGGTGTGAGGATATCGATAAGTCTCTTATGAGTTCTCTGCTCGAACTGCTCTCTTGAATCCTTATACTTATGAACAGCTCTAAGAATTGTAACAACTTCCTTCTTTGTTGGAAGAGGTACTGGTCCGCTCACCTGAGCTCCCGTCTTCTTTACTGTCTCGATAATCTTCTTAGCTGACTGATCAATTAACTGATGATCATATGCCTTCAATGTAATTCTCATTACCTGATTTGCCATAATAAAAAAGTCGCCTCCTTTTCGCACTTTAGAACTTAAGTACGACAAGCGGTGACTGTACACTCCCCCGCGTGTATCATGAACTATCATGCTCATAATTACTCTCGCGGTCATTTCTGTATAATTAACAGATGATATTCTGTACAGTGACTTGTCGCCATTTTGTTGAAACCGATGGGTTGTATCGGTTTTTGACATTCGCTCCACGGAATAACCTGCTTAGCTTTCGCTTCGCAGCAACTTCTCGTTTCATTGCTATCATGTCACAGCAAGGATTAGTATACCTAATAAATCTGATATTTGCAACAACATTTTAAAAAAATATTGTTTTTTTTAAGGAACAATCCATATAAAGGCAGGGTACAATACCCTGCCTCTTACAACCATGTATCAGATACTATTTAATATAGAAGAAACTCAATGCACCGTTATTACTTATTATCGGTTCTTCACTAAGCAGTCCTCTCAATGCATTCTCAAGATTCAATACATCATCATCCTCATATGCCCGTCTGTCAATATATATTCCTGCGAATCCTTTTTCCCTGACAGTCTTAAGCATCTCCGGAACATCATCATTGTTCACTGTAGACAGCCAGTTGTCAGCATCTCTTCCGACAACACCGCCATAGCTCCATCTTAATGTCTTAGAATGGATAAATCCTATCCAGAGATCATAATCATTCATATCATTAACAGCGCCGCCCTCAGGATATTCATGATAAGGAAGCTGGTATATCATCGAGCCTGCAGGAAGAGAATCCTCTATTCTGGTTACAAATTCATGGTCGGATATATAATAATTCTTAAAGTTATCATAATCAAACCTAAGTCCCGGATACTGGAACCATATGCCCCAGAGTGTCACCACTGCACACACCGCAGCAAACACCCCATATACCGAGCCGCATGCATATCTGCCAAGCTTTGCAATTCTGCCTGACTCAAGAATCCTTGTACCCAGTACATTAAGCAGTATACACACTGCAGCTATCGAGATAAATGCTATAAATATCGAAATTCTGTTATAACATCTTATCATATCCGTAACAAGCAGTCCGAACAGACTTCCGAAGCCTCCTATCGTTCCGAGAAGTATCGCAGCGATATTAAGCAGCGACAAAAGCTCAAGCCGGACTTTGTATGGCTTGTCATCTCCCATGCGCTTAAGAAACAGTACAACAAGCAGCGCAAGAAAACCGATGCATCCCATAATTCCAAGATAAGCCATGTAATTCTCATTAACAAGCGGCATTGCGTCATTATATTCATTTATAATATTCTCAAGTGACGAACTTCCATGTGACTCCAGCGGAATAAACAGCTGGGCTATCTTAAGCGAATATGTCTCAACACCGTCAAGAGTACGTATGAATCCGTCCTTATTGGCTCCATTCGCCCTTATGTAGAGCACATTAGGTATAAGCGCCCCCACCATAAATCCGGCCACAAGAACTATAAGCGATAATGCCTTGCCAAGATATCCGAACTTCTTCTCCTTAAGCGCTTTTACAAGCCCTGTTATAATAAGAAAGAAACATGTAAAAAATGCATAATAGGCAATTCCGTTATTAGCTATGCATGCTGATAAAACTATTGCAAAATAGTTCTTCCAGTTCTTAAAAAATCCTCTGTTAAGTCTAAAGAAATTGTCATCCTCATATATCCATATACAGAACAGAATCGATATCGGCACAAAATAGTAGCATGCAAGCACATAATGATTCATTCCGCGCATGAATATGTACGGCATAAATGTAAATGTAAGCGCTCCGGCAACCGAAATCCATGACCGTATCTTCATCTGCCTCAGTGCAAAGTACGCAAGCAGCGCAATCATAGGAAATGTTGACAGGAACATAAGATTAACTGCAATTGCAGGATTATCCGTGAATGCCACAAATATCTTAAGCACCATATTATCAAAATTATGCAGTGAACTTGCATAAAAATCATACCCATAATATCCGTAAGGCGCACCAAGCCTGTCCGTCTCCATAGTATTCATGCCTTCTTTAAGTGTTACGGCATTAACAAGGTATGACATTCCATCGCCGCCGTCGTATGACATCGGATACTGCAGGTCAAAATTCTGCATATCCATAAATACGTACATCAATACGCCGGTAAGCACCAGCATAACAATAACAGCGATAACATCTTTGTATATCTTCTTAACGAAACCTTTCATTCTGACCTCCGTGCTGTTCTGATATAATAAAACAGTTATCACAATATTATCGCTTTATATATGCCATTCTGTCAATTAAATTTTAATTAATTAATTCAATTAATCCTTCCGCCTGCAAGTGCGATTGCACCGATAAAGTTCTTAAGCTCACCCTTGAACAGCTCTGCCTTGGCATTGTCATCGTCATCTTCATACGCTTTGCCGATTGCCTTAATTGCCTCGTTGACAGCATTCTGGTCAACCTCAACGCCAATCTCCTTAAGGTAATCCTTAGTTGCATTGTATACCTGTATCGTCCAGTTCACACCTTCGAGTATGCTCTTTGCATAATCCTCAGTGTCATCAGCCTTGCCGTTCTCAAATTCAAATGCGACATTGCCAAGTGCTCTCTCGAGCTTCTTGCAATATTCTGATGCAGTAAGCACCGCTTCAATTACTTCCTTATTATCTGCTCCGTTAACTGTATTATCTGCCATTATTCTATCCCTTTCTTACTGTCTTTGTACAAAATGCTGCAAGCTTCCGCCTCCCAGCATCAGATTATAAATATGTATCGGCATGAACATGCAGAAACTTTATATTCTGCCATTCTTTTACGTGATTGAGATTGTGAGATTGCCTTTTGTCCAACTCCTTTATATAATATCTCATATAAAGACTGATGTCTGCGCACAAACTTGATATGCGCAAAATGCAGCGCAGGAATGGAGATTAGTATGAATATTTTAATATACAGATACGGAAGCATTTGTGAACCTGACATCATCGAAGCGTTTAACAGAATGTCTGTACATGTTGATGAGGTTACTGAAGAGATATATAACAAAAAAATAACACCTGCCGAAGGAATAACTGTGCTAAAGAAGCACCTTGACAGCGGCACTGCCTATTCACTTGTATTCACAGTCAATTTCTTTCCGTGGATTGCAGAAGTGTGCAGCATATATGGGATAATGTATTTTTCACTTATCGTCGACAGTCCGGTTATGGAGCTGTATTCCGATTCGATAAAGCTTCCGTGCAACCGGGTATTCTTATTCGACCGCTGCCTGTATGATGAATTTGCGGCAGATAATCCGGGACATATATTCCACATTCCGCTCGCCACCAATATTCAGCGCAGCCGCCGCGTAATCGATAATGCAGGCTCTGCGCAGAAGCAGCATTTTGCAAGTGACATATCTTTCATCGGTTCACTGTATACCGAAAAGTGCCTGTATAATCAGGTAAAGCTTCCCGCTTACTATGAAGGCTTTGCCAATGCACTCATTGATGCGCAGCTTAAGGTATACGGATATAATTTTATAGAGGAGTGCCTCAGCGATGATTTTGTAAATGTTTTCCTTGCCAATGCACCAGACCATTATACATTCCCGGAGGCCAGCCGCCACGCATGGAAGGCACTTGTGGCACAGCAGTATATAAGCGTCAAAGCTGCCGAGCAGGAGCGTATCCGTGCGCTCAAGATGCTGTCAGAGAATTTCAGCGTTGACCTGTACACCGGCAGTGATACATCTGTCCTGCCGCATATACACAACCGCGGATTTGCGCGCTCACATACCGAGATGCCTCTTATATTCAGCCAGAGCAAAATCAACCTTAACATAACAGCACGCTCAATACGCTCCGGCCTGTCACTGCGGATATTCGACATTCTCGGCTGTGGAGGATTCCTGTTGACCAACTATCAGGCTGAGCTGCCGGAATATTTTGAGATTGGAAGCGAGGTTGAAGCATTCTCATCAATGGAAGAGCTTCATGACAAATGCGCTTACTATCTGGCACATGACAGCGAACGCGAGGCAATTGCACGCCGTGGATATGAAAAAGCAGCCCGGTATCACTCATATGATACAAGACTGCTTGAGATGATGGATATGGCGCTTTCATGTAATTCATAAGCATCTCTTCTACATAAACATCTGCCTTACCCTGTCCTCATAAGTATGTGCCGCCGCCACCTTAATATGACCGTTTGCCGCAATCGCACGGCGTTCCTCATCATGTTCAAGGTAGTAGCGGCATTTACTTATAAGGTCTTCATCACTTTCATAATAAACAAAATCTTCCCCCGGAATAAAATGTTCAAGAAGATCCGCCTGATAATTCGACATCAGAAATCCCCCCGCCCCCATAATATCCATGCAGCGCAGCGGTATCCCCGTCTGTATGCTCCTAAGCGAGATGTTGAGATTAATTCGGCTGCATTTGAACACATACGGCATATCATTGTAATAATCAACCGCTCCCGCATTATGCACCCCCGGAAGCTCAGGTGTCGGATTGTGTGTATACAAATTGACACGGCTGTCCGGGAGCTCCTCTGCCAGCATCCCGAGCAGATGGTGGCGTTCCCTCTCTGCAAGTTTACGTGCGAGGAAGTAATTAGCGTATACATATTCGGGTGTCTCAACACCATCCCTGTTCGGTTTGTAATCGAGTGCCTTCTTCATCTCCTCAAGCACCGGACCTTTGAGCATCTCTTCCATAAAGAAATATCCCTGCACCTTCATCTGTGCTTCTATAATTCCGTCAAGATATCCCTTTGCAAAATCCGGCATAGATGAAAGCCGTTCGTACAACTGATGCTTTTCGTTATACATTGAACCGACAAATGCAATATCACCACTTACGCGCTTAACTGCCTCCGGTGCCAGACCTCTGCCATTCCCCGATGGACTTACATGCATCGCATCAAGTCTTCTGACATTAGCGGCAAGCGGCATGTAATGCACCGTTGTTATTCCTTCCGATGCGAATCTGTCCGCAAGTGCCCTGTCAAATACATAGACATGATTGCATGGATTAATTATCGTATATGAAAATAACGACACCAGAGGACTGTCATATACCCACGCCACATACTTTACGTTATGCTTTTTGCATACATTGGATATCAGCGGGCTGTAATTAAATGTAAATACCGCATCAGAATCATCCCCTTTATTAAGATACTCTTCAATAAGCGCATCCAGCTTCGCCTCAGCTTCCGGATTAACGCGGTCATGTATCGCCTCAAACTCAACGCATATTACATTAATGCCGAGATTATGCATTGCATCAAGCATATCTTCTTTGCCAAAATTCTTCCATTCAGGAAATAAAACATTCATACCAATTCCTATTCCTGCGCTGCCCTTTGCGCATATCATGTTTGTATGCTTGTGCACACACAAAGTGCCCGTTATTCTAACCCATCCAGCAGTTCCACAAAGTCCCTTGCCCTGTTAATCCATCTGTGGTTTGCCGATGCATTCTCATATCCTGCTTCAGCAATCGCACGCATCTTTGCATCATCAGCAAGCAGATTCTTAATCATTCCCGACAGTTCATCTATTCTCTCAAGGTCATACATTACAATATCCCTGCCATTAGTGAAATGCTTTTCAAGATATGTAGTCTTATCCGTAAGACACACTGTATGATTAAGCATTGTATTAGCTATACGCTCCGTCATTCCCGCTTTGTGCCATGACATTATGTTAAGCGCAACCTTAGCCTGTCCCATTAGCTTTATGCCTTCCCTGTAAGATACATCAGGATGTATTATAAGATTATCCCTTACAGCAAGCGGGCAGTTATTCCAGCTTGAGCCGAACACATGAAGCGTGATGCCTGCATCAAGGATTGCCTCTATTACTTTTTCGCGGTAGTAGAACATCACAATACGGCATACATCCATACAGTCTGTTAGTGTTGCTGCAAATGCGCCTGCTTCATCCACAGTGCATGCAGGCTCATCGCACTCATGGATAACATCAGCAAGTGCCGCTTCGCTTGTCATGTTGGGGTTATCCTTCATCTTTTCAAGCAGCCTGTATGCAATATCCTTCACCTCAGGCCTGCATTCTCTCTCAAGCGCTGCCATTCTTTCTCTGTAATCATGATATGATGCAACAAAAACCACGTCATATACCCTGTCGTCCCACGCTGTCTGCTCTGATTGCAGAAGTTCAATACCGGCCGGCGGCAGATGCCTGCCTGCTTTAATTGCCGGATAATGCCTGTTTATGTAATCAGCATAATTTTTATCCTGTGTAAGCACATAGTACCTGTCAAGAGGCAGTGTAAAATGATAATACAGATACAATGGATGGTCATAAAGGAAATTAAACTTTGGTGCCTCAATCAGATTGTTAACAAGTTCATTGGAATCTTTCATCTTAACCGAGAACAATGCTGTCTGGAATCCCACAACCGCGCGGTACCTGTTACCTACAAATCGTGCCAGTCCTCCGGTCCCATGTTCTGCCATGTCATACATAATTACCGGCACGCCGCATTGTTTCAGGCTGTTGGCAAATTCATACGCAAATGACTTAAGCACATCAAAGCATATCGGATCTCCCATGTATATAACTACAGGTCTTATCGCATCATCAATCCTGTAGTACTCGTCCTTCTTAGCTATCATCAGCTCAAGTTCTGATGTAAAATACTGTCCGATTCCATATGCATCCGCTTCCGTTATATACTTTGCCAGAAGCCTGTCAAAGCACTCAGCCGCCTGCAGCTGTGCGGCATATCTTCCGAATACATACGCATACATGAGATAATGTTCCTGATAAAGCATCACGCATGGCTGTTCAGACATAATTATCCGGACATTCGTGCCTTTTTCCGCAATATTATCTTCCAAAGCCAGCGCCCTTGCCGCAAGTTCAAAATCTTCACCGCATCCCAGCCTGTCATTGAACCCGGAATATTCTGCCGCGAATTTTCTTGATATGGCAATTCGTTCAAGGCGTCCTGCGCCTTTTTCAATCAGCTCCGGCAGTGTCAAACATCTGTAATCTTCCGGTGTCATAAGACGGCTGATTATGCCGTCGTCAATTATCTCCCCCGGCGCAATGTATATCATGTAATCTCCAGATGTATACGATATTGCCGCATTCTTAAACTGTGATATCGTAGAATAATCCCTGCCGCTTGCGTCAGCAAAAGCAATTCCAAGCTTCTCAAGCTCCTCCCGGTACACATCACAGTTATCCGCACATACCGCAGCAGCCTCGTACACATCGCATAAAGCCATGCTCTTCGCTGTTGCAAGCACTGTATCAACGTCTTCATCTCCGCATATATATAATATAATACTTACTGTTGTCATTCTTTTCCATCCCGGTTATCTGTATATTTGACATCGGCTGCCTGTCACACATTGCGCTGTTTCTTTGTAAATTATAACATTTCCCCTGATATAAACCAATTCATTCTTGAAAGTTTTACCGCATTTGATATAATATTTGATAACGCAATAATGACATTACGTGAAGGACTTTTTATATGCGAGCTTCTACAAAAAAGATTATTAAGGCAATCGGATTTATCTGTGTATTGTGCCTTGTTTATATATTATATTTTAATTTCAGCTATTATCTGTCTGAGAATAATTTTCTTCGTTGTACTCTTAATGAGGCACACGAATCCAAAGACTATACCATGTGTTTTATCGGTCCGTCAACGACATATGGCTCTTTTGTCACGGAAGAATTTGACGAACTGCTCGGCGTGAAGTCTATTAATCTTGGCAGTGAAGGTCAGCTTCCATGTGACTCATATCTCATTTTAAAAGATTTTCTGTCTGACAATAAGCCGCAGTATGTTGTTATGGATGTATGGTATCAGTACTACATGAACAATAATATTTATTACCGCACTAATACCAACTCCACAATTAAGACGCTTGCAGCTATAAGGCCGTCTCTTGCCAAGACAGCATTCGGTCTCGATATGTTTGTCAAGCGCCCTGCGATATGGAGTACTTTTGCATTGCCTAAGATTACGTTTGAGCCGCTCACAACCGGGTATAGTCAGTTCTACAGTCTTGAGTCCTGTATTGATACCTACCAGTATAAGAACCAGTACTATTTTTCCGAATCAGGCACGCGTCTCTATAAGCAGGGAATGGGGAACTGGAATTACGGCAAGCTGAGCATGGATTCTGAGACAACATGGCAGGGCTCATATTCCTCAATTGCGACTGAATATTTCAATAAGATTGTCAAGCTCTGCAAAGATAATGACATTGAACTTATCATGGTTACTCCGGGTGCTGATGACGCCTACGTTCTTACGATGGGGCATTATGACGAAGCGCACGCCATATTCCAGAAGCTTGCTGATGACAACGGCATCCGCTATTATGATTTCACATATGCAAAGCCGGATGTATTTGCAAGAGCTGACTCGTTCTATCACAACTCTTCACACATGTCATCCGAAGGTGCACATGCCATTACATACCTCCTCATTGACCTTATCAGGGCGAATCCGTCAGATGATGAATTGTCCGGCTACTTCTACCAATCATATGAAGAGTACTATTCAAATGTTGATATTGCCAATGCATGGATTGAAAAAGACAGTGATGGCAATCTGGTTGCCAAAGGACTGTATGGCATGGATTCAGAGCCGGAATACTGCTTCTACAGCCGTGTCCACGGTTCCAAGAACAGTGACTGGACTCTGCTCCGCGACTATTCAGACGACAACACACTTACACCTGCCGAATATCAGAACCGGGATATTGAAGAGATTCAGGTATGCGTGAAGCTTAAGGATGGAGAGAAGGTTAAGAAGGCGTATTTTAAACTATAATACGCCTTTTCTTTTTTGCAATAATTCTTATTAATCCCTGCTTTTTGACCTGAATAAAGATTTTTCCTGTCATCCTTAGAATATCCCGTGTCTGTGCTGCAGGCGATAGTGATTTTCTATCCGGCCTGCTCGCCTTTAATCATCTCTTTATATGTAAAATTCCTACAATCAGGTCTTCAAAATCACATACTTTTCATTCAATTCACGTATACCTACTGCTTCGTTATATTCACATCTGAATTCCGGTACTGCAATATTGTCCAACATATCAAGCCACCATAACACATCTGTAAATCCGAGCATATGCCTGAACCTTACTGTACCTGAGATTCTTGGATTTATCTCAAAAATATACAGGCGGTCATCCTTTTTTCTTAGCTGTATATTTATGTAGCCTTTAAGATTAAGCAGCTTTGCAATCCTTATTGCAAGCTCTGCATATTCCCCGGCATTGCTCAGCTTAACAATATTAGAGTATCCGTTTTTCAGCTCACGCCGGAAGGCTATTGTATTAATTACAGCATTATCCCGGAATACACCTATTGTATACTCTTCATCACTGTCTATGTATCTTTGGTACACACAGTCTTCGCCTTGAATATTGTCATTAATATTGTTAAATGCTGTCTCATCCGCGTAATATCTCTTCTTAATATCTGCTATTTCACCGGCAGAATATATCTTTATTCCCTTTGATCCGTTAGATTTTCTCGGCTTACATATATAACTGCTGCCATCCACTTCTATAAGGCATGGATTAACATATGTGTCTGGAACATCAAATCCGTTATCTGTTAATAGCTGCGCAGTCTTATACTTATCAAGGCATATGTCAAGTATACGTTCGTCCTGAATAACTATCTTGATTCCATGTTCCTCAAACAGCTTTCTGTTGTCACTTACAACCTCTATCTCGCGCTCATTCACCGGGATAAGATGAGTAATGCCATACTCAAGGCACTTTCCAAGAAGTTCTTCCGTATAACCTTCTTCTACAGCATATCTGCTCTGCCAGAACTTCTTAACGCGGTCCATTCCTGCCGCTATGCTGTTGACATCGCAGCCATAAAGCTCCGCATCCTGCTCCTGAAGTATTTTAAGTATTCCATTGGCAATATCACCGCTGACTGCGGTTACAAGTATCTTTCTCATTATTCACCCCTGTGCAGAATATCAATTAATTTCTTATTATCCGGATCATAGCTTTTAATTTCTCTTTCCAGCTCGGACATATCATAGCTTACATTAAAAAACCTGACATCGCCGGCATCCGTATCAACATATGCATATCCAAATCCCCTGCCATCTCTCTGCTGTCCAAGTGAACCCGGATTTATTATTGTTGTATTGCCTGTTCTTCTTATATCACGAAAATGTGTATGTCCACAGAATACATAATCATACTTCCTATATTCCTCTTTGCATACGAGTGGGTCTTTCGGATACATTCTTCCGTTAAGTACGTTTTCAAATGTACCGTGTATGATTGCTATTTTCTTAGTTTCAAGTTCTATCTCCAGAACTTCCGGCAGCTCAGATACATACTCAAGAGCTGTCTCATCAAGCATTGCATACGAATGACCATACTGTGCGAAATACCTTTCCGCATTATCATTGCCATACGCAATATCTATTGCTATTTTATCATGATTTCCCTTGACTGCATACAGATTATCCATTTTTCTGAATGCTTCTGCAATCTCATGCTGTCCATAATAATATCCGTGCATATCACCGCAAAAAAAGAGGCAGTCATACTCTACCTCTTTTATATCTCTAAGGAACTGCCTTAATGCATATTGATTACCATGTATATCCGAAAATGCTATTACCTTCATCACGGCACCTCCATGCTGATTATCAGTTATTGCTGTTCTGCATCATTGCCTTATCATCATAGTTACGCTTCGCAGCATTACCATTCTCATCAAATCGCTGCTCACCAACTATTGTCCAGTCTGTGCAGTGTTTGCATACCTCAGGCAGCTCATCCCATTTATGCTCAAGATGCTTGCATACCAACTTCTCATTACGTTCTTTCCACACCTGCCTGATTGACTGATTATTAATATTGCCATATACAGTCCTGCCATCAGCATCCATGGCACATGTAACAACATCACCGTCCCATGTTATCGCACACACACCGACTGCATGTCCGCACGCATATCTCTCATCAGTCTTTTCATGTGTTATTCCCTCATGCTGTCCGCCCCATGATATAAGACGCCTTACAGTTGTCCAAGCTCCTCTTGCTCTCCAGTATTCAACTATCTTATCAAGCTCGTCCCTGTTCTCATCCATCTCCATTGCTTTAACTTCAATTATCGGAGTCTTAAGACCGCGCTCAGCCTTACGCTTCAGAAGATACTCAATATTATCATAAAGCACATCCCTGTCAGCTCCTATACGGATTTTTTCATATACCTCTTTTGAAAATCCATCAACATCAATACTTATAAAATCAATTCCTGAATCAAGCAGCATCTCTGCCATTTCTTTATTTATAAGAGTTCCGTTGGTATTAATATTTATATTCTTCAGGCCCTTTTTCTTGGCATAATCTATCATATAATAAAGCTTGTACTTAACGAGAAGCGGTTCACCGTAAAAGTCAAGCCATACTCTGCAATACACATTGTTATCTGCAATCTCATCTATTATCTTCTTGTAAAGAAAGATATCCATAAATCCCTTTTTTCTTGTAAGCTTGTCATTGATACACGTTGTGCAGTTAAGATTACAGTGATTACCGACTTCGACAATTACATTCAAAGGGAACTCCTTCATCTCGAATTTTTTTTCTATTTCTTTCACATTCTCGTACATACCCATTCTCCATTTCTGTGATTTTAATAACATCTACAATTGACCCGCAACAGATAGTATACTGTCTTCGATACTTATCTGCGGTTTATATCCAAAATCTGTTCCGGCTGCATCCGGTGATATAATCCATCTTTGACTGTCGCTGTCAGTTTTATTGTTAAGCAATCTTATATCAGATCTGCTCCTTAACTGCTCTTTACATAACTCAGCAAGCTCCATGTCGCTTATGCTGTTACCCGCAATATTGTATACACCATTTGCATCCGATTCTATAAATCTGTCCACCGCGCATGCCAAATCTCTCACATCAAGATAATTCTGCACACGCATACCATTGCCGTATATCTGCAGCGGCTGATTTTCAAGACACCTTTTAACAAATACTGAAAATATCTTATTATCCGGCATTCCATATCCCACCGGCGACGGTATCCTTAAGCATCCATATCTTATGCCGCATGCCCCAAGTCCCTGTACTATCTGTTCTCCAAAATACTTTGTGTAATGATACACTGTTGCAGGTTTTACCGGATGTTTTTCTGTTATTGGAACGTATTGTGGAATTCCTATTACAGGAACACTTGATATATACACAAAGCAGCTTACTCCCGCTGTTTTAGCAAAGTCAGCGATATTCTGTGTTCCAAGACAATTGGTATTATAAAGCTTCTCAACATCATCGCTTATCTCTGCCGCTGCGTGTATGACAATATCAATACTTCCGCTATACTTTTGAATACACTCAGACAATCTCTGTCTGTCAGCGATATCACAGCTTATATATTCCCTGACATCCGCACGGCTTATCTCTGCTCTTCCAAGCCCAATAATATCGTGCTCTTTCTTAAATGCATCTGTTAAATTCTTCCCTATGAATCCGTTACATCCGGTTATTAATATTCTCATTTACAAAAAGTCCGTACTGATATGATTTTCTATAGTTACACTTCGTGCCGGCACAACACACTCTTTCTCCGCCGTGTCATGTGCCAGATAGCTTCCTGCTCCAACCAGCGTATAATCTGCAATATGAATGCCGTCCTTAGTTGCCGCATTATTTCCAATAAAGCAGTTATTTCCAACCGTTACATTGCCTGCCACCGAACACGATATTGCAAAAAAATTAAAATCTCCAGCAACCGAATGGTGGCTGAGCATCGACTTAGGATAGAATATGTTGCATATGCCTGCCTGTGAATAAGAGCCAAGGACTGCATGTTCAAATATAAGGCACCCTTCTCCCACTCTTTCCGCCATAACAACTGCGGAAGAATGCACAAACGAAAGCACTTTTATTTTCATTGTCTTAAGTTCATGATATATCTTTTTCCGCGCATCATTCATTGAATTATAGCCCACTGCAATGTAACACCCAAGCTCATGTACATCATATATATCATTAATATCTTCATACGCTACAACTTTTCTGCCAAGATGCATCGTATCTGTTATATATTGTCTGTTAACACAGAACGCATCTATATTCTCACCTGCTGCCATAAGCTCGTAGAAGAGCACATCGGCCAGATCAGTTATTCCAAATATTATTTTCTTCATATTCTTATCAGGCATTCTCTTTGATCCATTCAACTGCCAATGTCAGCACTCTGTTAACCTGTTCATCAGTAATTCCATAAAACAGTGGGAATCTTACTATACGTTCACTTTCACTTGTTGTATACACATCCTCGCCAAAGAACCTGCCGTATTTCATCCCAGCCTTTGATGAATGTAACGGTACAAAATGAAATACACATCCTACACGATTCATATCGCGCATATACTCAAGGAACGCACTTCTCGTCTCCAGATTCTTAAGCTTTAACCAAAACATGTGCGCATTATGTTCACAGTCATCCGGAACCATAGGGAGTTCTACTTTCCCACTCTCAACAAATGGTGCAAATGCTCTGTAATATCTGTTCCATGTTGCCTTGCGGTTATCGTTAATCTCATCCGCACACTTAAGCTGCGGCCAGAGAAATGCCACATTGAGCTCGCTTGGCAGATATGATGAACCAAGGTCTACCCAGCTGTATTTGTCAATCTCACCTCTGAAGAACTTAGACCTGTCCGTTCCCTTCTCCCATATTATCTCAGCATGTTCAATATATTTTTCATCATTGATAAGAAGTGCACCGCCTTCTCCCATTGTATAATTCTTTGTATCATGGAAGCTGTAGCAGCCGATTGCACCTATCGTACCGAGATATCTTCCCTTATATGTAGACATAACACCCTGCGCAGCATCTTCAACAACAGGTATATTGTGCGCATTGGCAATCTCCATAATCTCGTCCATATTGCAGGCAATTCCTGCATAATGTACCACAACAATTGCTTTTGTCTTTTCAGTTATCGCCTCAGCTATAAGCTTTTCATCTATGTTCATTGTCCTGGGCTTAACGTCAACGAATACTATCTTTGCCCCCTGCCTTGCAAATGCACTGGCTGTTGTAACAAATGTATACGAAGGCATTATAACTTCGTCGCCTTCCTTTATTCCAAGCAGCATCGCAGCCATCTCAAGTGCAGCAGTACATGACGTTGTCATAAGAACCTTCTTAGCCCCGAACCTGTCCTCAAGCCATTCGCTGCACAGCTTTGTATATCTGCCATTGCCGGAGAGCCTGTTATCCCTGATTGCATCCTCCACGCACTTCATAGAGTCTTCAAGACATATAGCCTTATTAAACGGAATAGGTTCCATTATTCTCCTCCTCTGCAATTATATAATTCCTGAGTTCTTCACAGAATTTCTTCATGTTACCGACACTATCCACATTGTTAAGAAGCTTATCCTGATGTTCACAGTATTCCTGCTGCTGTTTCATAAATCCAGCATCGTGTATATACTTTTTTATAATCTCCGGATATTGGGCCAGCTCCCCACATACAAAGCCTTCGCCGCGGATTGCCACATCACAGTTACCAAGTGTAACTATAGGCGTATGGTTTTTCAATGCCAATGAAGCTCCCGTCCCGCCGCCGGTTCTTGGCGGATTAACAAATAAATCACCATCAGCCATTGCTTCCTGAAGATTGTCTGCGTATCCTATGAATATATACCTGTCACTTTTATCTGATGTTTTTATTTTATTCTTCAATTTATCGCACTCACCAATCACCTCAACATAAACATCAGGTTCATCTTCCAGGATCTGGTTAAGCACGTTCAGGAATTCATCTGTCACTTCACGGTCAAGCCTGTTCCCTACTATCAGCAATATGAATTTATCTTTTTCCTTTTTATTGCGCAAAGCAGCATTCTGCTCCTGCATATTGCTGACAACACTTAATTCATTTGCAATGATTAATTCAAATACTTTCTGGTTATCCATAAGATATGAATTATACTTTTTATCTTTTTCACCTTCGCAATGAAAACGGCGCACAACGACCTGTGCTGCTGAATGTACCGGCGTACCGACGCACGGGAAGCTGCACACTGTAGTGAATCCGGAGCATACATCCGCAATTACGTTCATTCCGCCTATATCAATTATAAATTCAGGATTCACACCACGGACATAATCAACTGCCATTTCAAGCTCCTGATTAAATGACTGTAATGTAAATTCTATGTTACATATATTTACCTGCAATCCAAAATGATCTGACTGCAGCAGCTGCGTTCCTTCCATCAGATTGTTGTCTATGGCATGGTAATAGACATCATCCTTCAGTTCTGTCTGTATTCCGCCCATATACCCTACCAGTACTATTACATCATATCCAATCTTCTGCAGATAGTTATATATGTTGCACAGGATCATCGTAGGAGCATGATTCTCAGCCAATATCGAACGCGCTGCTATTATTACCTTATTTTTATTGCGTTTTTTTATCGGAATATATTGCATCTTGTCTTTTGCGATATCAGCTGACAATTTCTGTATGGCATGAAGGTATATCATATTCTCCCGCAGGAAATTGCCGGCAGAGTTATCTGAATTATTACACTGATATGTATCTAACTGATAGATATAGTTCAATATTGATACAGGTTTAATATCATCATGCTCTAAAAAGCTGCAGATGTATGTAATTATTTTTTCATCCTTAAATATATATAATAAATACGTCAGAATATATATTCCTGACAGCACAGAACCTGCAAAAGCTGTTTTTACACTGTCCAGCAAAGCCTTTTGCTCCTGCAGTGCCATACAGCTATACTCTTCCACCAGCTCTTCTATCTTACTTTTATCATTAGAAGCGACTACCTCTGTCAGTTTATCAAGTGAAACCATTCCAGTCTCCTATAATATTAATCAATTCATCAGCTATATTGTCCGCACCATTTTTATCAACCATATCATTACATGTCCTGACCATATACCTGTATCTTTCATTACTGCCGATAACCTTTTTAAGATTATGTATAATACTGCTGGCTGTTAGCTCCGGCTCTTTGGTAAAATCCCCGCAATATAGCATCATTTCATCTCTGCCAAAGCATTCTGCATCATACTGCTGATTGTCTGCCACACAGTAAAACACTGTCGGCAGCTGCATTGCGCAGCATTCATACAAAACTGTGCTGGCTGCTGATACACACACATCACATTCAGACATAAGCTTTGCCATATTGCTTACATTTTTGTGAATTATGACATTGCTGTTACTGTCTGATATTTTTTTAATATCCGAATAATGAGGATTATATGCTCCGCATACAACATGCCATCTGATTTGACCGAAGACAGTCCTGTCAAGCGCCATTGCATTCTCCAATACATGCCCCATCGTGTTGAATATATCACCGCCGCCGCATATAAGCAGCAACTCAACAGGCCGTTTCTTTTCTATATCTGTCTTCCATCTGCTGACCGCCTGCTCCTTGAATTGTTCCCGAAGCGGCACATAAGCCCCTCCGAGCAGCAGCTTTGTATTCCCGCAATGTTCCCTGAAGTACCTTTTATTATAATCAAACATTCCATAATATAGATTGTAATTAATAATAATGTCCGCAGGATAATACTCCGCAAATATATCATCGAATACCGCCGTCTTGACAAATCCGGTCATCGCCTCTATATATTCACCTGTAACAGAATATGAGTCCACAACAAGGATATCATCATTAGCAGCATGCTGCCTGAAAAAATCCTTTTCTACACTAATGTCCCATATTTTCCAATCTGTCCCAAGCGTATATATATCATAGCCTGCATTACGGATAAGTTCCTCTGACTGCCTGTCCGACACAACAAAAAAAACCTTCTGCCCTTTCTTTACAAGTGCAGCTGCCAGTGTAAGGCAGCGCATCACATGACCGGTAGCTATTATATCATTTGCATCAGTTCTAAAATATACTATTCCAATCATCCCCCTTACTTTTTGAGCACATCATCGAATATTATTAATAATCTTATACTTCATCTCTGCTATCTTCCAGTCATCCTCCGTATCAATATCCTGCACCAGAAGCTCCGGCATTATGATCGGCATAAAGTCATCCTCGATAATACCATTTGCCGCAATAAGTCTGTCTGAATTATATATATAAAACTGTCCTGCATCGTGATACTGTTTTTCCAGATCCTGTGAACGCGTACGTACATATTGAGGATATTTAAATCTTGCATACCCTCTATCATCCACAACAAAGCACCTCTGTGGAGGGTATGAGAACTGCACAAGCGGTATAACAACCGAAGGCTCATATTTTTCCATCTTTGCCATTGCTTCTGCCAAAGCTGCCTCCGTCACAAACGGAGCTGTCGGATATATGCAGCATACATAATCGTATTCTGTCCCAAGCTCCCTGTATCGTTGTAATACTTCAAGAATAACATCCTCTGTCGTCGCATAATCATCGGAATTATCTGCGCTTCTCATAAACGGAACATTAGCTCCAAATTTTTTTGCAGTTTCTGCAATCTCCTCACTGTCAGTAGATACCATAACCTCATCAAACAGACCACTCCCCAGTGCTGTCCGTATTGAATATGCTATAATCGGTAATCCGCAGAACTCCTTTATATTTTTCTTCGGAATCCGCTTGCTGCCCCCACGGGCTGTTATAATTGCAATTTTCCTTTTTTCTGCCATATATATTAAGCTCCAGTCAGTATTATTTCTGCATCTGTACCTCATATAACCTATATATAAGGTCAACAACCCATAACACAGTATTAACCAAAAACAGATATTCACGGTAAGGTGTAATGAGCATCAGCGTAGTCACGAGGCATTGCAATGTCACATCCATTCCAAATAATATTCCCTTATCGTAAAAAAACTTTTTGATTCGCGTCCTCTTAAAGTTCTCTCCACATTTTCTTATCCGGGGTACAATGTAATAAGTAGCCGTAAAGCCATATATATGTTGTACAACGACCAGTGCTACCGCCCACCAGAACGATATATCCATATTCCATCCAAGCACAAGATAGAATACCGTAAAAAATACAAAATCTGCGAACTCATCCAGTTTCTTACCAAGCTCAGTCGTCATTCTCTTGTTACGTGCAAGATCTCCATCCACACAATCCAATAACATGTAAATCTGAATAAAAACGGCCGTAATAACATAATTCTTTTTGCAGGCAGATAAACAGCATACAACCGTATTCACAAAAAGATTGAAGAGTGTTACCATGTTAGGTGTAATTGGTGTCTTACAAAGGAACTTAACCATTTTTTTATCCAGCTCCATAAGAACAAGACCCCAAAAATAATTATGATCACCTCTGAATATATATTCTCCCATCTGAATCACTCTCCTAATCTCTTGTTAAGTTCACTGAAATCATAATTATTTTTGTCGGCAAGTATCTCATATGTCTGCTCACTTCCGATATTAAAGAGCATATCAAATATTGACAGATACGGGATAAATTCCTTAAAGCACTGTGCATACCTGACACCATTATAATTAAGATATCTGTGGTTGAGACCATTCTTTACAAACATATCTATATCAACATAATTCTCACTGCCCTTATTGGAAAGATATGTGTCACAGCCGAGCTCCTTTGTCATCTGCACAAGCAGTTCATTGTTCTTTCCTGAAAATTCATAATCAGTGTCATAATATATTTCAGTTTTTATATTAAGCTCCTTCAGAATCCAGTTCATTATATATATATCCAGTTCGTTAAGTGAGTCCCATTCTTTTTTATAAAGATCATCGAAAAAATCTATATACCTGTTATAGTATTCCGCCTTCTTATAACTGAGATTAATTGCCTGAAAGTGCTTCTTTGCCCAATCTGTATTATTATTAATATGTGTATCTTTTATTGACTGGTCAAACTTTCCCTTTGTCAGAACCGGAACCGAAAGCATAATCTCTCCGTTAGCGCCCTTTATTCTGTTGCGGTTCTGCCAGCTTTTCTTTTCAAGCTGCACATTGCTTACATATATAAATTTGTCCGAATGCAATATCTTCCCTATAAGTCCCGGATACGGAAGATAATTAGGCTGATGTCCGCTTAATATCATATCTGTTCTCCCTTTATTCCTGTAATTATGTAGTTGCTGTCACAAAACTGACCGCTATTATGTGATTCGGTAATCATATCAATATTAAGGTTATCAAATCCTTCAAATAATTCTCTTATTTCACTCTCAGTAAAAAAATGCATTATCATTCCATTCTCACTGTGTGCGCATTTTGTATCATCATTTACCGATATATAATATGTATTTGGTTCATCTGTCTTCTGACAGTTATCCTCGTTACATCTGTAATCCTGTGTTGAGCGAACAACACACATCATTCTTCCGCCAGGCTTGAGCACCCTGCGCATCTGGTCAACAGCCCTTTTAATATCAGAATAGCCAAGATAATATAATGCTCCATAACACACTATGCCATCAAACGCTTCATCATCAAACGGAAGCTCTGTCATCGAGCCTTCAACAATGTTATCTCCGTACCGTCCCATCCCACATTCTTCAAGCATCTTGCGGGTATATCTTACACCTTCAGATGAAAAATCCAGTCCATAAGGAATAATATTCTCGGCCGCCATAAAGAAAACATGTCTTCCTGCTCCACAGCCAAGGTCAAGCACTTTCTCTTCGCCATTGCGCTTAAAATTACGGAATACATACTGCACAACTGTCTCCGACGGATACTTCGGTCTGTATCTTGATTCCTTATGTAAATTTGTCCATAACTGTCTGCTATCTGCCATTATAAGCTGCCTCCATGCACTCATTAATAACTTTAATTTCTCTTACAATCTGCTCTTCTGTATGATCGTTGGTTACCCACAGATTAACTACCCTGGAGCTTATGGTGTCTGCATTAGCAAGATGCTCGTTCCTGTATATGCCGGCCAGCGATGGATACCATGTGCTGATATCAATTCCATGACTTCTGACTGCTGCAACCATTGCGTCACGGTCACCGTTGTATAGAAATGTATATCTCCACATAACATGTTCCAAATCTGAATTACAATCAGGAATCGTGATATACTTGCTGTTAAGTCCGTCATTGTACAGCTTCTGTCTGCTTATTCTTGAGCTTAATATATCGCTGCGGTGTCCAAGCATATCCAATATTTCACTGTTACTGCAGCTATCATAGATAAATATATCCCTGCTGTCCATCTGAAGCTGTCTGAGTCCAAGATTCTTCTCTTCCTCATTTCTGCTGTTTCTCACTATTGAATAATACTTTTCTCTATACATATCAAACAATTTGCCACTATCTGACGGCTCATCCGGCAACAGCTTCTTGAACTCTGTCATCTTCTGATAAAATGCTGCATCATCAGTAAACGCAATTCCTCCGCCTGCATCTGTTTCAAATATCTTTGTGTGTCCGAAACTTGTTATAGAAATATCTCCGCCATAAAGTCTCTCAGCCTGTGCTGCATCCTCAAGCACAACAGCCCCATACCTCTGACATAGCTCACATATCTTTTCCATGTCACATATATTGCCATATATATGAGTCGGTACAACAATGCCGTATTCACCGGTTCTAAGCATATTCTCCAGATATACGGGATTCATTGTAAAATCTTCCATTCTGACATCGCAGAAATCCACCTCATATCCTGCAAACAAAGCCGCATTGACCGGATTGGTGCAGGATATTGCGGGAAAAACCACCTTCCTGTCCTGAAGTCCAAGTGCCTCGAACGCAAGGTACATTGCAGTTGTTCCATTACCTGTATACACACCATATTTTCTTTTGTATATGCTGCATAGCTGCTCTTCCAAATGGTTCATGTGTCCTCCCGCTACTCAACGTACTTCCAGTCCATAGGTGTACCTTTCTTCACATCGCATCTTGCAGTTTTACCAAGAATCTCTTCCCAGTGTTTTGTATGCATTCCGATGCCCGGTCTTATAGACCTGACATTATCCTCAGTGAATGTCTCACCTTTTTTTACATCATTTACAACAAAAAGAGATCTTGAATATATTCTGCTCTCAAGTTGTTCCGCATTGAGGTCATAAGTTACTCTTCCAAGTGCCTTCTCCACATTGCGCACTTCCCTTACCATCTCTGCAAATTCCTGCGGTTCCATTGAAAACTGGGAATCCTCTCCGCCATCAGCCCTGTTTAATGTGAAGTGCTTCTCAATAACCTTTGCGCCAAGACTGACTGCTGCCACTGCAATTTCTGTTCCCATCGAATGGTCAGACAATCCGCAGATGCAATCAAATGTCTGTTCCATATTAGGAATAACCCTGAGATTCATATTCTCATAAGGTGCAGGATATGACGAAATGCATTTTAGAAGGATGACTTTATCGTTACCTTCCTCCCTGCATGCGCGCACAGCCAGATCTATATCCTCAAGCCTCGCTATTCCGGTTGACATAATAACAGGCTTCTTAGTTCTGGCAATCTTCCTTATAAACGGGATATCATTAATCTCAAAGGATGCCACCTTATATGCCGGCACATCAAGTCCTTCAAGAAAATCCACTGCTGTAAGGTCGAATGGTGAAGAGAAGAAGTCAAGTTCAAGTTCATTGGCATAATCCCTGAGATCTTTCTGCCATTCCCATGGAGTATACGCTTTTCCATACAATTCATACAGCGTTCTTCCTTCCCATATTCCCTTTGTTCTGAACGCCGGCATATCACTGTCTATAGTTATTGTATCAGGCGTATATGTCTGGATTTTTATTGCATCTGCCCCTGACTCCTTTGCTGCCTTAATAATCGCCTTAGCCCTTCCAAAATCCATATTGTGATTGGCAGACATCTCTGCTACCATATATGTAGGATTTCCTTCTGATATTACGTGTCTTCCTATCTTTATCTCTTTTTTCATTGCAGACTCCTTCAGGCCTTAAGTGCCTATAGTTAGGATATATAATATAATGCTTATCGTACTCATATGTTGAACGCGCGTCATCTCTTGTTACCATTACCTCATGAAGCTTCTCGTCCTAACATATTTAGATTTCTTGATTTTAATTTTATTATACCCGACCATGACCATTTTTTCAAACAATACCCGCTATCAGCTTCTCAAATGCCTGCTTCGTAAGCTCACAGCCCTGCTTATATCCTTCAAGCAATGCAATTCCCTTGTCAGCTGCCGTCATTGCTTCTCTGTCTGCCGATTTCTTCTCTTCATACAGCCCTTCAAGCGCCTCATGCTCATTCTTTGACGAATACATTGATATCAGGTGTATAAGTGGCTCACTGTCAGTCATATCGTTAAACCTCTGTATTTTTTTCATCACACTGTTGAATGCGCTTCCGCCGGTCCTGCCACCGGCAATCAGTTCCTTAAGCTTTATATAATTTTTAATTCCTTCATTGAAGCTTTTGTTAAGGTCATTACACCTGTCATGCAGTTCAACAATGTAATCATACACTGCCTGAGCCTCGTCAACAGAAAACACATCAGGTACATTATTTATTATTGACGCATCAAAGTTTACATTGCACCATCTTGCAATTGCCTCCTTAAGTGTGCAGTTTTCTGCTCCTTTTATATTCGCTCCACCCTCTGTTGCATTAATAACAGTGATTTCATTATGGTCTTTTATAACTCCCTCAAACCAGTCCTTATACATTGCAAAGTTTCTGAATGTAAGAACCATTTCACCGTTAATATCCGTTACATATGTATATTTATCACTTTCCTCATCATTTATATCCGGCTCATCGTACACGTTGGCAGCATGTTTTCTGTTATCCGTAAACGCAAGATCCTGTCCCACGAGAATAATCTTACTAAAGCCCAGATACATTGCAAGCGAAAATGTATTATTTGCCACTGAACCACCCGTCTCCAGCGCAGCTATATCATACCCAAAATGATTATAAAACTTAAGAATGAATTCATCCTCCGTAAATGCAAACATCTTTGCTTTTTGCTGAGCATATATTTCCTGTCTTGACTGGCCACATACAACCATCGGTACATTCTTAACTCTATCATCTTCAAACAGCACCAAAGGCTTATGTGAATCAATTGTAACAATAAGATCCGGAATTATGCCATATTCGAACATTTTCCTTATTGCCGAATCTACAGCTACTATAAATGCATGCCCTTTTGCAGATTTCAGTTCATGGATGTTCTTATCAAGTGATGGTCCTGCTGAAACTATTATAAACGGAATATCTGATATATCTGCAATATTCTTTTTTATATATTCCTCCAGTTTATTGATTGTTGACTTTTTAGTCATATTCCAAAGATTTGCAATAACATTATCAGCCATCTCATATCCAATGTCAGCCAGAGTATTCTTTTCGCCCTGGATAATGTTGGCCCCTCTCCAGCAGCTGTCATGAAATTCCTGTATCTGCCGTGAATATAACATTCCATAGTCAGGCGGAATTATGAATTTTGACAAATCAATAAGTTCGTACCTGAATACGATTCCAAAATACTGGCTGAATGTATTAGTGTTAATCTCCTCTGCAAAAACAAGAACTCTCTTATCCCCAAAGCTGCCTGTCATATCAACATTCTCAATAAGCCTGACAAACACTTCCGGATCCGGCTCGTATACAATAACTATATTATCGCTTCCGAGTCTCTTAAGAAGTTCCTGCAGATACATTCCGTTGCCCAGTCCACACAGTAGAAATATGTTTCTGTAATGAATCTCCCCCTGTGCATCCGCAAGTACTTTAGCTGCATGCTGCGCGTCATATCTGCTGTTAAGGTACCATATCCTTCCGTCTTTTTCTTTTGCAAGAATAAGTTCTTCCCTTGCTGATCTGTCAATGTACACTGTCTTTTGTGAGGCACCATTCTTATCAATATAATTCTGAATGCCTTCTTCAATATCTTTCATCTTTGCAGCAAGACACTCTATATTCTTTTTTGCCAGTTCACTCACGCCTGTGCACCTCCAAGCTCATTCTCAACATCAATAAAGAACAGCATTCCTTCTTTTATCTCATAAAGCATTGTATCGGCAAGCATTATAATATCCTTACTGTCAATCGCTGTCATTAGATTCTTCATCTGTGACAACAATATGTCTACCGGAATATCTATGCCTCTGTTCCTGAGTTCATCTGCCCTGTTAATATATCCCAGATATATATTATTTACATTATTAACTGTCTGACCAATAAACTTCTGAGCCCCCGATACATCATTGGCATAAAGCATATCTGATATATTTTCTGCTGCTTTTACATACTCTTTAAGTTTCTGTATCTCCATTACTCCTCCAATAATTATCTAAAAAATAAAGCTGGCATTACTGCCAGCTTTATTAATAATCATTATTGCTATATTACTGTAACAGTGACAGCACACCCTGTGTAGCCTGATTAGCCTGTGCAAGCATTGACTGTCCGGCCTGTGCAAGAATGTTGTTCTTGCTGTACTCAACCATCTCTGTAGCCATATCAACGTCACGGATACGAGACTCAGCTGCCTGTGTATTCTCGCTTGTTGTGTTCAGGTTGTTGATTGTGTGCTCAAGTCTGTTCTGAAGTGCACCAAGTGTTGAACGCTGTGTTGAAACCTGATTAATTGCACTCTGGATAAGAGCCATTGATGAACCTGCTGCTGCAAAGCTTGAAACCTTAAGCTTGTTAATGCCAAGTGATGAAGCATCCATGTTCTTAATTGAAACCATGATTGTCTGGCCCTTAAGTGAACCAACCTGAAGGTTCTTTGATGTAAATGATCCATCAAGAAGATTCATTGTGTTGAACTGTGTTGTTGACTGAATTCTGTTAACTTCACTTGTAAGCTGATCGATCTCAGCCTGGATAGCTGTACGGTCTGTTGTTGTATTAGTGTCGTTAGCAGCCTGTGTAGCAAGCTCGTTCATTCTCTGAAGGATAGAATGTGTCTCGTTAAGGGCACCTTCTGCAACCTGTACAAGTGAGATACCATCCTGTGCATTAGAAGCAGCCTTGTTAAGACCTCTGATCTGGCTTCTCATCTTCTCAGAAATTGAAAGACCTGCAGCATCATCTGCTGATCTGTTAATTCTATAACCTGATGAAAGCTTCTCTGTAGATGTTGACTGTGCTGATGTTACGATTCCTAACTGTCTGTTAGTGTTCATTGCTGAAAGATTGTGCTGTACTACCATAATATTCGTCCTCCTTGATAATGCACTCCATTAATTAGTTTTTTTATGTTTTGTATGTATGACAATCATCAAATCTCCCTGACTGATGTATCATTCTTAAATACAATATATATATCGGTCAATTATCACAATACTTAACCCCTTATTTTAATTTTATTCTATTTTTTTATTATCATCAAAAATATCATTTCCACTACAGGGCGGATTCGTGACTTTAACCCGTTAGAAACGTGCGCCGCCAGGCGCACTATGCAAAAAAAGAGGACAGATATTAAATCTGCCCTCTTCTTAAAACATAAACAAAAACAAATTTGTCTGTACATCATCCAAAGGATGACTTTCTTACAATCAAACCAAAGATTAGCCGAGGAGTGAAAGAACACCCTGTGTAGCCTGGTTAGCCTGTGCAAGCATTGACTGTCCAGCCTGTGCAAGAATGTTGTTCTTGCTGTACTCAACCATCTCTGTAGCCATATCAACGTCACGGATACGAGACTCAGCTGCCTGTGTATTCTCGCTTGTTGTGTTCAGGTTGTTGATTGTGTGCTCAAGTCTGTTCTGAAGTGCACCAAGTGTTGAACGCTGTGTTGAAACCTGATTAATTGCACTCTGGATAAGAGCCATTGATGAACCTGCTGCTGCAAAGCTTGAAACCTTAAGCTTGTTAATGCCAAGTGATGAAGCATCCATGTTCTTAATTGAAACCATGATTGTCTGGCCCTTAAGTGAACCAACCTGAAGGTTCTTTGATGTAAATGATCCATCAAGAAGATTCATTGTGTTGAACTGTGTTGTTGACTGAATTCTGTTAACTTCACTTGTAAGCTGATCGATCTCAGCCTGGATAGCTGTACGGTCTGTTGTTGTATTAGTGTCGTTAGCAGCCTGTGTAGCAAGCTCGTTCATTCTCTGAAGGATAGAATGTGTCTCGTTAAGGGCACCTTCTGCAACCTGTACAAGTGAGATACCATCCTGTGCATTAGAAGCAGCCTTGTTAAGACCTCTGATCTGGCTTCTCATCTTCTCAGAAATTGAAAGACCTGCAGCGTCATCACCAGCTCTGTTGATTCTGTAGCCTGATGAAAGCTTCTCTGTTGACTTTGACTGTGCGCTCTGAACTCCGCTAAGCTGTCTGTTAGTGTTCATTGCTGAAAGATTGTGCTGTACTACCATAGTATTTTCCTCCTTGAAATTCTGATGGCTTCCATGCCATCAATATTTTGTTTTTGTTACTAGCAACACATTATGTATTGCTGTTATTTATTATATCGGACGTTAGTCTTGAAACTTTAGTCCTAATATAAACTTTTTAATTTTTTTTGTCCATGAACTGTGGAGCTATATCCACCTTGCTCATAGACTTATAGTAACGGGATGCCATCTGTGTACTTCTCTTGGCTTCCCTTACTTCCTTCTTAAGCGTCGAGAACTGCTTATCCGCGAGGACCTTATTGCGCTGTTCCTGTGCTTCAACCTTAACACTTAACTCTGTAACCTTTCTGATTAACTGCTGCATAGACTTAATCTCTCCGGCATACTGCTCTTTCCTGCCGTCAAGCTGTTCCCTCACTCTTGCAAACAGCGAAGCGAATCCATCGTCAAGCCGTTCAAGCTGATCTATAAGCTCAGCCTTCTGATGCACTGTCGCATCAAAATCATCAAGTTCAAACGGCTGTGCCTGCAATATCTCATTCTGATTATCGTTAATACCTGCGATAGCTTCAAGCACTTCTGCTTTTTTATTAAGGCTGTCGGACATCAGTGACAAATAATTACTGCTAAGCTCTGCCATGTCATCCTCCATTCATGTTACTTGTTAACATCTGCTCCGTTATGAGTAATCTTCATAACTTCTTTCCATGTGTCGCGAAGTGTTCTCAGATGAACAAGGACTTCTTCAAGTATATCCTTATCCTTTTTCACATTAGCCTCGATAAGTCTATTATAAATGTATTTGTAGACATTGTCAAAGTCTTTTGCTACCGGATATTTATGATTAAGTGTTGCCTGAAATTCCTCTATAATATTCTCAGTCTTAACTATGTAAGTATGTGCTTTCATGACATCATTCTTCTCTATAGCCATTATAGCTATGTTGCAGAACTTGATTGCACCGTCATACAGCATAAGCGTCAGCTCTGCCGGTGATGCCGTCAGTATCTTACTGTTATTATACTGTGAATATGCCTGATTTAAAGCCATTCTCTACCTCCATGCCGGAATGTTTAACACACCAAGCTTATATTTTGTAATCTTTAGTATCAGCTAAAATAGTTTGAAAGCGAAGACTGCTGTGAGTTAAGCTTAGAAAGCGCAGACTCCATTGAAGAGAACTTCTTATAATAGTAATCTTCCTTCTCGCTTATCTTAGTCTCCCATTCAGATATCTTAGTGCTGTAATTAGAATACTCTGTATTCATCTGCTTGTCATTATATAATGTATATGCACTGCTGAGATTTGTTCTCGACATTCTCTTTGTCAGGTCATTATACACTTCAGTAGTCAATTTGCTGAAGAATTCCACAACGGTATCAGGGTCGCTGGCAATAGCTGCCCTCAGCTTATCCGTATTACCCGAAGTCTGCGAATCATCTGCATTGCCGTCAATATGGAAAGCACCATGTTCATTATCTCCGGCTGTAAAATAACTGAGTGTCGCAATACCAAAACTTGAAAGATTATACTTTGTTCCGTTAATCTCATAACTCTTAAGCATATTCATCTTCATGGAATTAGAGATTGTTGACAACGTATTGTCTTTGCGGAGAAGAGAATCCTTAATCTTAGTCTCCCACTTCTCAATCTCTGTATCTGTCATGGCATCCTTCTCGTCATCAGTAAGCGGCTCATAGCCCTTGGCACTTGAAGCATTGTACTTCTCATCCATATAATTGACAATCTCATTATATTCCTTAAAGAAGTCCTTTATCATATTATATATGCCATCAACATCTGTATCTGTTGTGATTGTTACAGGATCCGAAGCACTATTGACACTGAGTGCCTGAATTGTAAGCCCATTAACAGAGAAGTTGTTGGTATTACTTGTAAATGTTGCTCCGTTAAGTTCAATAATTGCATCCTGACCTGTTATTCTCACAGCCGCAGAACCGGAAGAACTTCCAATCCCAAGGAGTTCATTATCTGCTGCTGATGCCTGACCCGCATCAGCTTTTTTCTGTGCTTCCTCATACTGTGCAAGCTTTGTCTTGGCTTCCTCTCTCTGCGCCTTATATGAAGCAATCAGATCAGAAGCAAGCTTGTTAGCGGAATTAGCTGCAGTTGCTGCATCAAGTGTATCACCTTCAGCAAAATCAACCGTAATAAGTGCATTATCCTCTGTTGCACTGTCAGCATCAAAAGATGTCTTGTCAAAGCTGGAATCAACTTCCTTATGAAGGTTATAGATTGCCTCCATATTAGAAGCTATTGTCTCTTCGTTAGTCTTAATTGCCGAACTGATGCCTTTGATATACTTGTCAATGTCGTTATCTTCCATTACGGCAGTTGTAGATCCGTCATCATTAACTGTTTCTTTCCAGGTACGTGTGACCAAAAGTGTATCGTTGCCAAGATCTCCGGCAACCTTCTCCGCTGCTGCAATTCTTGAATTAAACTCATCAAGTTCAGCTGTCTCTGTATCATTGAGCTTCTCTCCTGCTGCCTTACGGTCCTCAAGCTCTTTCTTACGGTCGCTGTTCTTAAGAGCATCTATCTTCTCATTAACTGCCTTGAAAGCCTCTGCCCTGCTCGCAGCTGTTGCAGTCTGTGATACAAGCTTGCCATCTGCGTCATATGTATCTTCATATGAAAGCTTGGCAGCGTATACCTCCGCATATTCCTTGCGATATGCAAGTGTCGTCTCGTTAGCATTCTTAAGACTCGAATTGCCTTCAAGGTATGACTGTATCGTCTTATTATAAGATGCTATCTTTGAATTATAAGCAGACTTTGCATTAGCAACTACATCTGCATCTGTCCATCCGGCAACTGCTGAATAATTATTCTTAGCCTCTGATGATGTAAGAAGCCCAAGTGCCTTAAGTGCTCCCGTGCCATTGCCATCAGCCCCTTCAAGAGTGAATTCTCCATCAAGACCTGACGTCTTACTGTTAATAAATATTCTCTGGTTGCCTGAGTCAAAGTTAGCACTGAGACCTGCATCCTTAAGTGCTGCAACAAACTGATTAACTGTCATATCTGATGTAAGGCTTACAGTCTTCGTCCCGCCTGATGCTGTTGCCTTTACCTTAAGTGTTCCGCCATTAGCATAATCACCCATGCCGGTTATCTCACTAAGCTTGGTACTTCCCGTAACAGAAGCCTTCTCGCCATCCTTCGTTGCGGATATAACACCGCCTGTCAGGTATCCTGCTGATGCCAGCTGCTTAACAATAAGCTTCTGATTACCGTTAACAGCGCCTGATGATGCCGTAACCTTGGCAATCGTTGAATTAGAAACTGATGATGTCTTCTTACTGTATGAAGAGCTAAGTCTCATAGCAGAAAGCTTGCCTGTATAGAAGCTGTACACCTTTGTATTAAGTGTCTTCCATGCATCCTGCTTCCATGAAAGCTTAGTCTGTGCTTTTTCAAGATTAGTCTTAGTCGTTGAATATGAGGACACCAGTGCCTGTACAATTGCATCTGTATCAAGTCCTGAGCTCATACCTGAAAGTCTTATCGGCATTGTATACGCCTCCTATCTCTTCTCATCTACAAGGATACCTGCAAGTTCCCACGCCTTCTCAAGAAGTTCAAGTGCCTTCTCAGAAGGTATTTCCTTGATAATCTCATCTGTATCCTTATCTTTGATCTTAATCGTTATCCTGTGTGTCTCTTCGTGATAGCCGAATTCTGCTATTGTATTCTTATTGATTATCTTGTTGACATCCTTCGCAACATTCTTCATTGCCTCAATATCAGACTGCATATCGCGCTTTGAATCACTGCCTGTCTTGCTGTCCTGTGTACCGTCACCGGCCTTAGCTGATACAACCGTCTTCTGTGTTGCAGACTGAGCCTGCTGTACATACTGTTCCGCTGCTGTATCTGCCTGCTTTGGCTGTGCAGCATTCTTTGTCTGAGTCAATGTCTGAGGCTGCATAGATACTGCCTGTGCTACGCCTTTAACTGAGTCCATTCCCATGATTAACACCTCCATGTGCATCAAAAAAATACATAATCTAACTTTTTCTATATTGTTTTATCGGCATCATGCCATAAAAAATTAACCTATTTAAAAATATTTTTCAGCGTATCCGCATCTACAGAATTCGCAGCCGCCTTATTAGCTTCCTGAATCTGCACATACACTTCCTTACGATAGATAGGCACTGACTTAGGGGCACTTATTCCTATCTTGACCTGGTCGCCTTTTATCTCAATGACTTTAATCTCGATATCGTCATTAATAACGATAGCCTCGTCCTTTTTTCTTGATAATGCCAGCATCCTATTCACCGCCCTTCTTTGAAGCAGCACTTATTATATCATATATAGGATACTTAACAGGATATTCTTCATTATCAGCAATAAGCTGGCATCCTTTGCGGGTATCTGCATTTATTATAATCGGTGCCTTGAGGTTACATGTCATCTTTTTAATATCCTGTCCTACAGTAAGTGTAACAAATACCATAAGTGGTGCATTAAGGATATCATCCCCGATTGAAGTCAGAAGCTCATCTTCAACAACCGGATCATATCCCTTGTATACAATATCCGGATTCATAACAGGTAATGCAAAATTCTTATCATCAACTGACTGGAGCCATACAACCTCCCTGCCGTTATCTCTCTCCGAATCATATATGATAGTAAATTTTTTATAATCCTCGAAGCCCATAATTCCCATATCAAATGTAATTATCTTGTCTTCGCTGATATCAATAGTACCAAACCATTTAGTCTCAACGACCATAATCAACGCCTCCAATTCCGCCATTCGCAATATAATAATTATCATATGCTTCCGGCCATTTATTTATAAGAAATCAAGAAGTGACTGGCGGACAACCTTACTCGCCGCACTTATCGAAGAATTGTATACAAGCTCGGCTGAGTAATAATTAATCATCGCATCCTCGAGTTCAACATCCTCATTCTTAGACTTAAGTTCTTTAAAGTTAGTCTGCTGCTCTGTAAGTCTAGACTGATTAAGCTCGAGCCTTGATAGTCTGTTGCCGATATCCGCCTGCTGCTTACGATTCTCCTGATCGTAATTCTGCATCTTTGTCACTCCTGCGTCAAATACTTCCTGCATTGAATCCTTAGCAAGATCAAACTGCTTATCAAGCACTTCCGACAGCTCCTCTATTCTCTTCTGCGCAGCCTCATCGTTAGCATACATCGGAGATTCCTTCATCTGCTTAAGCTTAGCCTGTGCAGTCTCAATATCGCTTACGGTACTTACTGTGCTGCTAAGATCATCAACATCCCTTCCGAGATAAATGTTAAAGCACTGTGAAGCAGATGAATTAACCCTTATCTTCTGCGAAAAGTTAACCATGTATTCAAGCTGCTTGTCAAGCATTCCGTAATTATCGGCGGCAAGCTCCTCATTGTATGTTATCGGTGTATATGCTGTCCCGTTCTTATCGGCAAGTGCCTTTGCATCTCTGTCGGTACGTACGCACATAAAATAATGTTCTGGCTTTACATCGCCCTTATCAAAGTTAGTCTTGCTGTATGTCACATTAAGATTCTTCTGGTTACGTGTCTCAAGGTATGCATTCTTGCCAAAGATAAGCTCGCCTGTGTTGGCATTATATAATATCTCATCGTCTCCCGGAATTGCATTATCATCAGTTGTTGACTTAATAGGATACTTATCGGCAACATTAACCATGACAGGATTGCCGTCTGCATCTGTAACCAGCTTACCGCTCGCATCTGTCTTCTGATACTGAAGCACAGGGATTGTATTGGAATCCGTATCACTGTATGCGAGCCGCATACGATATACCTCTGCCCTGTCAACATCAGGTATTGCAGCAGTACTGTTTATATAACTCTCAAGATCCGTAACGTCTACCGGATTGCTGTACACATACTTGGTATCAAAGTTGTCAGCCGTAAGCCCCTGTGTAATACTGTAACTGTAATTATCGGCCTCTGCCTCTGATGCAAATGTAAGTCTTGAATCTGTTCTGTATCCCGAGAAGACATATCTTCCCGCATAATCTACATTACCCTGGTCATAATATGTCTCTTTGAGATTCTGGAGGTCATCCGCAAGAGTTGCCCTCTGCTCTGTGGAATATGAATCAGTAGCGCCCTGATTGCAATTCTTGTAGAGATCGCTGACAACATTCTCTCCCTCTTCAAGTGCGCCCTGAATTACCTTCATCCATGAATTGGCATCAGGTATATTCTTCTCAAGATACTGTGTGACCTCGTTAAGGCTCGAACGGAGTCTGAGAGCACGAATTGCAATAATAGGGTCCTCAGACGGCCTGTTTATCTTCTTCTTTGTAGACATCTGTGTATCGAGCGTACTGAGCTGATTCTTATTCACTGCTATATTGGCAAGTGAATTGTTGATCATCATTGTATTAGTTATTCTCATATGATTTTACACTCCTGTTCCATTAATAAGTCTGTCATATATCTCGTTCATAACCGACATCATCTTAGCACTGAGGTTGTATGCCTCCTGATACTTCATAAGGTCCATGCCTTCCTCATCCTGATCAACTCCCATAACTGACAGTCTCTGATTCTGTACCGTTGTCTTGAGATTAGTAAAGTTCTTGTTGAACTGTGTTGCCTTGCTGGAATCAATAGCCACATCGCCCATAATACTTTCAAGGAAATAACCGCCCGTTCCATTGCCATACATCTTCTTATCCCTGAGCTCAAGTATGCTCTCAACCAGGTCATTATATGATTCGCCTTTATTCTCATCCGTTGTCGTTGCAAGCTTAGACTGGTCAAGAACAAGTTCGTTATTAACAGTGATACTTGATGCGCTCATCGCTGAGTCCTCATACTTTGATACAAAAAGCGGAATTCCTTTCTCTCCGTTAATCGTTCTGGCATTAGGACCTGCAAGCACATCATTAACGGCAGTTGTGAATATCTGTACGAATTCATTAAGCTTTGACTGGTAATAAGGTACACCCTTAAAATTAGTATTGTTGACCGAAACTCCTTCTGTCTCAAGAACCGGATTGCCATTGGCATCTGTTATCTGCTTTTCTATCTCGCCATTACATCCGTCTCTTGCCTCGATAAGTGCCTTAAGCGAACCGTTGAGAGTACTGCTGTATTCACCAAAGCTCATTCCGCTCTCCCATGTAATCTGATACAAGCCATCCGCATCAGATGCATTACGTGGGTTCTCCTTCGCCGTTACCATAAGCTTGTTGGAATTATTATTGTCTACAAGCACCTGTCCGTTAATATATACTTTAAAGCAGTTGGTATTAACACCAACCGGTGTCTCTGTTGTCTCTATATTAACAATCTGTGAAAGCTCATCAAGAAGGTTATTACGTGCATCACGCAGATCATTAGCAGTTCCGTGATTAGCCTCAATCTGGTTAATCTGCTTATTAAGAGATGCAATGCTTGTCGAAATAGTATTAATCTTATCTACCCTGTTACCAATCTCTTCATTCGTATCCTTCTGTACGTTCTTAAGGTTACTTGAAAGAGTATTAAAATAATCTGCGAGACTCTGCGCTTTATTGATAAATTGATTACGGACAGATTCCTCCGCCGGCTGCTCCTGAAGCTGTATGGCTGACTGGAAGAAATCCGCATAAGCCTTGGTAAATCCCTCAAGTGTATACTCATTGAGATAATCCTCAAGCTGGGTCATATATGTCTGCATTGTATTGTAATATCCGTAATTAGTCTCATTGCTGCGGTACTTAACATCATAATAGCTGTCGCGCACCTGCTGTATGCTGTTGACAATTACACCCGAACCTGCCGTGCCGTATTTGGCGTATGTACGAAGTGCGTTATCTGCACTCACATCAGTCTGCTGACGTGAATATCCCTTTGTGTTTACATTTGATACATTATGTGCTGTCGTATTAATAGATACGCTTGCTGCCTGCAGCCCTGTGTAAGCTATATTCAACCCAAAAAATGTTGATGGCATCTCTTCTCACCTTCCTCTTAATCAAAATGAATACAAAGGCAGCACAAATGCTTTGCCAGCATCCATACTGCCATAACTCCATCCTTGTCTTTATTAACTTCCAAGCCGTGTCACAATGTGTTCAAGCATCTGGTCAACCACATTGATATATCTTGATGCTGCATTGTACGCCTGCTGATATTTAATCATGTTCTGAAGTTCTTCTTCAGAAGATACACTCTCAGTCATCATTCGCTGCGAATCATATCCGTCTGCCATCGATGACTGCGTATTAACCATTCCGTTAAGCACTTCACCCGTAGTAGCCACATTAGCAACTACACTGTCATAGAATGACATAAAATCTTCCTTGGCATACTTAGACGGACTAATTGCTGCAAACTTGACATTCCATGCCTCAAGGAGTTCCATCGCCTTGTCCATGTCCTCACCGCCGTCATTCTTCTTGGACAGCGGAATAAGTTCCTTATGCTGTGCTGCAGTCGGATTAACCTCAATGTTGCCAAGTGTATAATCAGAATCACTTCCGAACTGGTTCTGCGTATTGAACACATACATATCTTCACCGTTAACATTAATCTTAATGTAACGTTCTGTATTCTTACGCGAAAAAAGCTCTGTTCCCATCGTCTCGTTGTCATCCATGCCAACGCTTGACTTTTCCTTATCAAGTACCTTATACCTGTAAGTCTTGGAACCATCCGCATTAGTAATCTCTTCGCAGCCCGGAATCTCTTTTGTATTGCCGTTATTATCAGTATATGTAAGCTTTGTCGCACTGTCATATGTTGTCTGTGGACAAAGTATATCATTAAGTGATGTAACTATTCCGTTAACAAGCTTGTCAAAGCCGGCCATAGTGCTGAGTATTACTGATGGTTCAATATACTTATTGTAGTATTCGGCATCCTTTTCATACTGTGCGTAGTCTGCAAGATACTGCGGATCCGTATCACCGCCTGCATAATCCTTCGCTTCCGGTCTTACCGGAACATCCGTGTAATCAGCTGTTGTATTACCTCTTGCGAGAAGAAGTCCTTTGAGCTCACCAATATCATTATTATTGATTGCTGTTATCTCCTCAAAATCATTAAAAACAGCTCTGTTATTGAACGCTTCCCATACCGGTCTTAACAATCCTGTTCCATCTATGTCTTCTGTTCCCATCTTGTTAACGCCAAAAGATGTAACGAATGAAAATCCTTCAAGTGTAACAAGAAGTGTCTTATTATCAGTCTCCTGATATGTAACCTTGGCATATGCACTCAGTTCATCAAGCGCCTTATCTCTCTGATCACGAAGATCATTCGCACGCTCACCCGAAAGTTCAACCTGTGTTATCTTCTTATTAAGTGAACTTATCGTCTCTCCAAGCTCATTAATTCTGTCAACCGTATTGGAAACCTTAGTATTAAGTGTTGTCTGGTAATCCTTCAGTCCTTTATATATAGAGCCTGCACGATCGATAAATGTTGTTGACATCTGAATAAGTGCACTTCTCTTAATCGTACTCTCCGGTTCATAACTTAGTTCGTTGATGGCATTCTTAAGATCCTTAAGTGAATCCTCAAATGTTACCCCGTTAAGCTCTCCAAACAGGCTTTCAATCTCAACAACTGCGTCATACTGTGTTGAATAATATCCCAGTCGTCCATTCTCCTGTCTGTAAGCCGCATCTATAAGATCATCTCTTACTCGTCTTATTGCAAGTGTATCAACACCTACTCCATAAGACTTATCCTGTGTTGTTGTCTGTCCTATCTTAAAATATTCTGCTGACGATAATGCAACCTGCTGCCGTGTATATCCCTTGACATTGACATTAGCAAGGTTATGTGCTGTCGTGTTCAGAGCCGTCTGTGCGGAACGAAGGCCTGAGCTGCCGACATACAATCCCGTCATTCCATTAGCCATTGTGGTGTCCCCTTTCCAGTCTTATATCTCACTGCTTCGCGTCAAATGTTCCTTCGCTGACGGACTGTCCAACTCCATACGCATCCTTGCCATAGTTGGCCGTAACAGGTGCCATCTTAGCACTCTTGGCTATGTTGATCTCAAACTCAAGCATGTCAAGCGACTGCTGCAGCAATACCCTGTTATTATCATTAAGCATTATCAACTGATTCATCGTTGCCTTCAGGCTGTCATGCACTCTGATGAGTTCCTGCTGGAACTGCGGCTGTTTCTCCATCATGCGGATAAGCCTGTCAATCTTCATCTCATCAAGTGGGACATTAAGAACATTGGCAATATCTTCCACATGTTCTTCTCTCGCTGACTCAAGAGCATCCAGCTTCTCTATTATCTGCTGTTCTCTTCCGACAATAATCTGAAGCTCATCAATATCATTCCTGATAATTGCATCGGTCTTCTCCTTTGCAATATCAAGAAGGCTCTTATATTCAATATCTTCTTTTCCTAATACATCAATAAGATTCTCAATCAGACTTGCCACTTCAATCCACCTGTCCCAAATATTCTACCTGAATCCGCTTATCAGAATACTATAGTCTCCATATTACCAAGTATCTTGTCCGCGATTGCCTCTGCACTGACATTATATGTTCCTGCTGCCAGTCTTGCCTTAATATCGGCAACCTTATCCATTCTGACATCTGAGGCATCAGCGACTGCTTTCTTTGCTACCGAATAACTCTTAGCTGAATCTGAAATCTCATACTTATATTCATTATCAGCCTGCTTTCCGGTTGCTTTGCTCTTGTATTCAGCCTTTGTCTGGTATACCTGACTCACTGCATTATAAGCATCTATACGCATAAGCATATCACCTCCATTAATATTCCTGTCAAATGTATCGGACACATTTTCAAAAAACTTAACAGCAATTTGAACATTTTCAAATCATTTTTAAAAAAGCATGCCAAAGCGTACATTCATATACCCTCTGCCATGCTCTTGCATTCCGCAATATTCACATCTACTCAAAGAAACGCATCTTTGCATTACTGTCAGTCTTTCTCTGTGGTTTCGCAGGTTCCGGCTGTGCATATGCCTGTGAAAAGCCGTTTGCCATATTAGCACGGCACTTATCGCAGAAGCGGCCTGACTTAATCATGGTACCGCATCCCTCACACGGAATTCCGATAGGGGAATCATCCGCAAACGCAAGCCTGTCTTCACGTACCCATCTCTGAATCTGCTCAGGTGTTACATCACACTCTTCCGAAATCATTGTCATCGTAGCACCCGGATTCTCCTCTATATATTCCTTAACCTTGGCAAACTTATCTTCCATCTTCTGGACACATCTCGGACAAAGCCCCCTGTAAGGTCCTCCTATATAATTATAAAGCGATCCACACATTCTGCAATTACGTACATCCATGACTATCTCCTCCATTCCCTTATTATAGCGCATCAACATTATAGTGCACAAAACCGGCCTCAGCCTATACCTCAGAACCCTCTCCCTATGCAAAGCACAACACTGTACACCTCATGTACTCCGCCTTCATGAAGTGCTTTTGCGCATGCATCCATAGTGGCTCCTGTTGTATATATGTCATCCAGTATAATTACTTTTTTATATCTTACTACATTTTCCGTAATAATAAAAGCATTTTCAAGATTTTTAAATCTTTGTTTGTCATCCAGTTCTTTCTGTGGTACGGTACTCCTGTCTCTGATAAGCACAGTGTCATCCGAAGGTATTCCAAGCCGTTTTCCCAATGCGTCCGCAACAAGCTTCGCCTGATTGAAGCCTCTGTCAGCAAGTCTCTTTGCATGAAGCGGCACCGGAAGTATTGCCTGCGCTCCCCATCGCTTTATGTGTTCTGCATACTGCGATTCAATCTCCTGTGCATATATATCCGCAAAGCATCTGCAATTCTGATACTTAAATCTGTATATCGACTGCTTTATCCCATCAGTATATCCCCAGACCGCTATTCCCTGTGTATATGAATGATGATGCGTCATGCAGTCGTAACAGTACTCCCGCTCCCCGTCTGACATCTGTTTTCCACACTTAAGGCAGCGCGGATTGTGGATATATTTTAATTTTTCCCTGCATGTTGTGCATATTCCGGATTGATCTGTCATAACATCCGAACAGACCGGGCAGACATCAGGATACAGAAACTTTACAGCCTCCTTAAGTATTCCCCTATGCAATCAATCCCCCCTGACCTCTTTTATCCGCACATCAAGTGACGAATATCTCTTCTGCTCATTGCCATTGGCAATCATCTCCCTGAAACAGTCCTCACGTCCTATAAGGCAGACACATTTTCTCGCCCTCGTAACCGCCGTATACAAAAGATTACGTGTCATAAGCATTCTCGGTCCAGGAAACATCGGTATTATAACTGCCGGGTACTCACTGCCCTGTGATTTGTGTACGGTTATCGCATACGCAAGCTCCAGTTCCTCAAGCTGCTTATAGCCGTATTTTACATACCTGTCATCATCAAATCTTACGACAACTTCCTCCGTATACGGTCTTATTTCTTCGATAATTCCGGTATCGCCATTGAATACTCCCATGCCGGTTTCATTTACAATGCCGTATCTGCTGCGTCTTTCCCACTCAATCTGGTAATTGTTGCGTATCTGCATTACCTTATCACCGACACGGAACGTAACCTGTCCGAATTCCTTTTCGAGTTTGGAAGCTTCGGGAGGATTAAGATATGTCTGAAGTGTCTGATTAAGCTTTTCAACGCCTACAACGCCCTTGCGCATAGGCGTCATAACTTGAATCTCTGACACATCAGCATCAACATAACGCGGAAGCTTGTCACGCACAACCGTGCAGAGTGCTGCTATTATTGCCTCCGGCGTATCTCTGTGTATAAAAAGAAAATCCCTGCTGTATTTGTTGAGTGCAACATCCTCACCGCGGTTAATGGCATGCGCATTAGTTATAATCTCACTCTCATCAGACTGTCTGAAAATTCTTGTAAGCTTAACAACATTAAAGCATTCTGAATTAATCATATCCCTGAGTACATTGCCGGGACCGACAGACGGAAGCTGGTCAACATCACCGACAAGTATAAGTCTTGTGCCATCGACAACAGCCGCAAGGAGGGCATTAATGAGATTAATATCAACCATAGACATCTCATCCACAATTATAACGTCCGTCTCAAGCGGGTTCATCTCATTTCTCTCAAAATGCGAGCCCGCACCTGAATGCTCATCATCCATGCCGCCGTTAACTTCCAGAAGCCTGTGTACAGTCTGCGCTTCATACCCGGTTGTCTCAGACATTCTCTTAGCCGCTCTTCCCGTTGGTGCAGCAAGGCGTATATCCATGCCTTCCATCTCAAAATACCTTATAATGGTATTGATGATTGTAGTCTTGCCCGTACCAGGTCCGCCCGTTATAATCATCAGTCCGTTGCGTATCGCCCCTATAACAGCCTCTCTTTGCATATCGTCAAGAGTAATTCCTTCACTTTTTTCGATAGACTCAAGCGCCTGTTTTACGGCAGCATCATCAATTCCATATTCAATATCAAGCTGTACAAGCTTTGCTGCCGCTTTCAGCTCCATATAGTAATATGAAGACGCATATATATTATTATTTTTGATTACGACCTTCTTCTCAAGTGCGAGGTCAGTAACATAATGGGAAATATCATCGATATCAACAAGAAGAAGCGCCTTGGCTGCTTCCACAAGATCTTCCATTGGGAGAAATGTATGCCCTGCCGCAGTTGCATTAAGAAGCACATAAAGTATTCCGCTTCTTATTCTGTAGTCCGAATCCGATCTGATTCCCACGCGCTGTGCAATATCGTCAGCCATCTTAAATCCTATTCCGCCGATATCATCTGCCAGTCTGTATGGGTTCTCCTGAATAATCGCATATATTCCTTCGCCATACTTTTCGTATATCTTAGAAGACATATTCATCGATATTCCGTACTTCTGCAGGAACATCATCGCATTCCGCATATCCTTGCGTCCTATAAGCTGGTCAGCTATATCCATAGCCTTTTTCATGCTTATTCCCTTAATCTCCGCAAGTCTCTCCGGTTCTTCCTCAATAATTCTGAATGTATCCGCGCCAAAATAATTAACGATATTCTGTGCCGTCTTCTCGCCTATTCCTCTGATTGCGCCAGAGCCAAGATACTTCAGGACCGCCTTTTCGTCTTCAGGGGTCTTGAGAGCATATGAAGTTATTTTGAATTGTTTCCAGTACACCGGGTGCTTGACATAACTTCCCTGTGCCACTATATATTCGCCTTCATTCAGATAACTGAAGGTGCCTATGCAGGTCACCTCCCGGTCCTTAAACATTGTGTTAAACACCGTATATCCGTTATCCTCATTGCGGTATATTATATGTTCCACAAATCCTTCTATCTCATGTACAGAATCCCCGAACACTTCAGAAGCCTGTGAATCATCAATTATATTGCCATATTCATCCATAAAAATTATATCTGCTCCGGAAGTTCTGACGAACCATATGTGCGCTTCATCTGCTCATAGAGCGTCTGTGCTATTCCAAGCCCTTTTCCGCCATCAGACTCCGAAGCATACTCTGCATATTTGCTCATCATCTCTTCCTTGTAATAATCTGTCATAGAACTCATAGATGAGCTTTCATCCTCATCTTCATCCTTCGGTATCATCTTCTCCATAGACTTGAACATCTGCTCGATGAAATAGCTTTCAAAGTCCTTGCACACCTGCATGAGCTCGTCATCGGACGCATTAGACAAATCACCGCTGCCAAGTGTCTTCTCAAGTTCGGATGTTGAAGATGATGTGTCAGATACAGAATCCATATAATACGAACCGATTCCGCTAGTAATCAGATCACTCATTCCACTCTCCATTCCCGACGTTCTCCAGAACATCCCTCAGGACATTTCCGGCTGCCCGTCAATCCCCCGGAATTACATCCGGCTTAATTATGATCTGTATAACTGGTTAGCCTGCTGAAGCATCTCATCCGAGGCATTAATAGCCTTGGAATTGAGCTCGTAAGCTCTCTGTGCAGTTATAAGATTAACCATCTCAGTTGCAACATTAACATTAGAGCCTTCCAGATATCCCTGCTTAAGCTGGCTCTTCTTTGTAACCTGGTCAACCGACTCATTAAGTGCAGCGCCTGATGCATCAGTTGCTGCAAGAAGTCCTCCTGAGGTCTTATCAAGTCCTGACGGATTAGTGAACTGATAGAGACCGAACTGTATTCCTATCGCTGCAGGATTGCCCGTATCGTCCGGATACATAAACTGTCCGTCAGCATCAACAGTAATCTTATTAGCTTCCATATTGTTAAATGTAATAGGTGCTCCTTCTGAATTCAGTACCGCATTGCCATCTGATGTACAAAGCATCATGCTTCCGTCCTGAAGCGGTGATATGAAGAAATTACCGTTACGTGTATAGTATGTATTACCGTCATCACCCATAACGCCGAAGAAACCATCACCATTAATTGCAAATGAAAATGTATTATCACTGTCAAGGAACTGTCCCTGAGTATAATGTGATGTTATAGAAGAGTTCCTCGTACCAAGTCCCACCTGTGCATTAACCGGCTTATTCTCGCCGTTGGCAGTTGTTGTCTTAGTCTGAAGATTCTGATAAAGCAGAGTCTTGAACTCGGCTGATTCTGTCTTATATCCCGTTGTATTAACATTAGCAAGGTTATTCGCTATAGTATCTACATTAGTCTGCTGTGCTGTCATTCCTGAAGCAGCAGTCCATAATGAACGCATCATAATAAGCCTCATTTCTGCGCTGGTAATTATTATAGATTAACAGGAGTCTGTCAGCGCCCGCTCCCTTATACATTAACTTTATACATTATCACTTATCAGCCGATTAGAGCTGTCCTAACGTAACCGCCTTTTTAAGTGTATCGTCTGCCGCATTCATCGCCTTCTGGTTAGCTTCAAATGCTCTTGATATTGTAATCATCTCGACCATCTCTGATACGACATTGACATTAGACTGTTCAAGATATCCCTGATATACCTGTCCTGCTGCATCCTTCGTTGTTGCGGTATCTAGCGCTCTGTAGAGATTCTCGCCATACTGCTCGAGATAGTTATAATCCTCAAAATCAGTGATTGCGAGCTTGTCTATCTGCACACCGTCAGCAGTGATTGTACCGTCCCTGTCTATTGCAATCTTGGCAGCATCCGTAGGAAGCTGTATGGGACCACCCTCTCCAAGAACAAAATCACCATCCTTAGTAACAAGATATCCGTCCTTAGTCATTGAAAAGTTACCGTCACGCGTGTACATCGTTGATGTCTCGCCTGCTTTGTTCGTAAATGAGATTGAGAAAAAACCATCCCCTGAGAGTGCAAGGTCAAAATTCTCCCCTGTCTCGCGGAATGACCCCTGCGAATAATCACGGTATGACTCACCAATCTTAACCCCGAGATTAAGGTCACCGATATACTGATTCACAGTGCCTACGCTTGCATCCTTAACCTTATAAGCCATTACTTCATCAAACGACTGTGATGTAAGACCTTCCTTCTTATATGCAGTTGTTGCAGCATTGGCAAGGTTGTTAGATACAACATCAAGTCTGTTCTGCTGGTTTACCAGGCCCGTATAGGCTGTGTATAAACCTTTAACCATTAAAATACCTCCATCGGCCCAAAGCCGTATGCATCCATGCTGTTAATTCTCGTCCCTGTATCCGCTTAAGAATTCTATAAACTTACCTGTTCCGATTGCAACAGCTGTCATAGGATCCTCCGCTGTCATAGTATTAATACCTGTCTTAGCCTCGATAAGCTCTGCAAGTCCCTGGAGAAGACTTCCGCCTCCCGTAAGTACAATGCCTCTGTCAGCTATATCAGATGCAAGTTCAGGCGGTGTCTTCTCAAGTACACTGTGAACTGCTTCAACAATCTGTGAAGTAGCCTCTCTGAGTGCTTCCTCTGTCTCTTCTGATGTAACCTCTACAGTCTTAGGAAGACCTGTTACAAGATTACGTCCTCTTACGTTCATCTTGGCTACTTCCGCTCTCGGATAAGCCGAGCCGATCTTTATCTTAATATCCTCAGCTGTTCTCTCACCTATAAGGAGATTATGCTTCTTACGCATATAACGTACAAGTGCCTCATCAAAATCATCACCTGCAATCTTGATTGATGTACTTACTACTGTTCCTCCAAGTGATATGACAGCGATATCTGTTGTACCGCCGCCGATATCAACGATCATATTACCGCATGGCCTTGATATATCAATACCTGCACCGATTGCTGCTGCTATAGGTTCCTCAATAATAGCAACTTCTCTTGCTCCTGCCTGAAGTGTTGCATCCTCAACAGCCTTCTTCTCAACCTCTGTTACACCACTAGGCACACATACACTGATTCTAGGCTTCTTAAGCATCCTCTTGCCGATTGCCTTCTGAATGAAATACTTAAGCATCTTCTCTGTTACCGTATAATCAGAGATAACACCCTGACGGAGCGGTCTTACCGCAACAATATTGCCCGGTGTACGTCCAAGCATAAGTCTTGCCTCTTCACCGATTGCCTTTATCTTATTAGTATCCCTGTCAAATGCAACTACTGAAGGCTCCTTGAGCACAACGCCCTTACCTCTTATATAAACCAAAATACTCGCTGTTCCAAGGTCGATTCCGATATCTGTTGTTAACATTGAAAATTACCTTTTTAACCTTTCTTGAATAAGTCTGTTTGTGTCCATCTATGTTCGATGCGAATGCCATAATACACATACGCATACTATTTGACATTATTATCTTACATTATATACAAAATGCTGCGAATTTAAAAGGGGAAATTTAAAAAAGCTCAAAAAAAAATTCAGGCTGCTGCATTCTCTCAATCTGAGTATGCAATAGCCTGAATCGTCAGTCATTATAAAGTTAAATCATTTACAGATACTTCTTAAGTGCATCAACCTTATCAAGTGCCTCCCAAGGAAGATTAAGGTCATTACGTCCGAAGTGTCCGTAAGCAGCTGTCTGCTTATAAATCGGTCTTCTTAAGTCAAGCATCTTAATGATTCCTGCAGGTCTTAAATCAAAGTTCTCACGGATAATCTCAACAATCTTATCCTCATGAAGCTTTCCTGTACCAAATGTATCAACCATGATTGATGTAGGATGGGCTACACCGATTGCATATGAAAGCTGGATCTCACACTTGTCAGCAATTCCTGCTGCAACAAGATTCTTTGCAACATAACGTGCTGCATAAGCTGCTGAACGGTCAACCTTTGTGCAGTCCTTACCTGAGAAAGCTCCGCCGCCGTGACGTGCATATCCGCCGTAAGTATCTACGATAATCTTACGTCCCGTAAGACCTGAGTCACCCTGAGGACCGCCAATCACGAAACGTCCTGTAGGATTGATAAAAATCTTTGTATTATCATCTACCATTGCAGGATCAACGATTGCATCGATTACTTCTCTCCTGATATCCTCGTGGATCTGCTCCTGTGTTACTTCAGGTGCATGCTGTGATGATACTACAATTGCATCAAGGCGTGCCGGCTTACCGTTCTCGTCATACTCCACTGTTACCTGTGTCTTACCATCCGGACGAAGGTATGGAAGTGTTCCGTTCTTACGCACGTCTGTAAGTCTCTTCGCAAGCTTCTGTGCAAGTGCGATAGGATATGGCATATACTCTTCTGTCTCATTAGTTGCATATCCGAACATCATACCCTGATCTCCGGCACCGATTGCATCTATCTGCTCATCAGTCTCTTCACCATTCTTTGCCTCAAGTGCCTTATCAACACCCATTGCGATATCAGGTGACTGCTTATCAAGTGCAACCATAACTGCACATGTATTGCCATCAAATCCCTTATCTGAGCTGTCGTATCCAATCTCAACCACTGTATCACGCACAATCTGGCTGATATCCACATTAGCCTTGGTTGTAATCTCGCCCATAACTACTACAAATCCCGTGTTAGTGAGTGTCTCACATGCAACACGGCTGTATGGATCCTGTGCCATAAGTGCATCAAGAACTGCATCTGATATCTGGTCACAGATTTTATCAGGATGTCCTTCAGTAACTGACTCTGATGTAAATAATCTTCTTTCCATCTCATTCTCCTCTATATTGATGTGTAAATGTTTGTTGATTCACCCTTTCTGCAGATTGCGGTGTGCAGACACCAGCCCCGTATAAATACCGGTTCCGCTCATTGTCTGCAAAAATAAAAAGTCCTTATTACTAAGGACTTCTGCGCACATCGGTTATTCAGAAATCCTCTTATTGTTCGTCTTCTCCGGTTGCAGTATCATAACTTCCTGCGTTGCCATACACAGCCAAACTCAGGTCATCACAAACCGCTCTTCCGAAAATCCGCTCAGGTTGGCACCTTCCTCTGCCTGTCCCATCACCGTAATTCACCGGTATTGGTCTGCAAGGGGTTGCCGGGCTTCATAGATCCTATGTATCTCCGCCACTCTTAATAAGGGATAAATCAAACTCTATTAAGTTTCGTGCTTATATTACATCATGGCTCCCTTTTCGTCAAGCATTTAACAGATGTTTATAAAAATTTTAAACATTATGGAAATATTTGACTTTGCCATGCTTATTAAATATAATTATAGATAATGGTTTCAGGTCTATTTTTTAATGGTTATTTAATATGGGAGGACAGATATCTATGCAGTCTGGAAAAGAAAAAACAGTTTTTATATTTGAAGCAGAAGAAGGCATGATCCTTGCCAGAGATGTATATTCACCGGGCGGACACATGATTGTTCCACAGGGGGTTGCACTCACGCATGATCTTATCAACACAATCGCTGACAATCACATTCTCGAGATACTTATATATGATGGAATTCAGGGAACAGATACAGAGCCTACTTACTTTGACAAGCTCCGTGCAACTCCTGAGTTTACCAAATTCACAGAAGAATATAACGGCACCGTTTCCACTGTAAAGAACAACCTTAATGATATTGTATTCCGTGACAAAGAGATTGACGTCAGCACCCTTATTGCAGATACAGACAGTATCCTGTCCGGCAGCCGTTCCAACCTCCAGGTATTCGATATGCTTCACAGCCTCCGTAAGAACGATGACCTCACATACGTACACTGTGTCAACGTATCACTTATTGCAACGATTATAGGCCGCTGGCTCAATATGTCAGAAGATGATCTTAATGTTCTCTCAACCGCAGCCCTTCTTCATGACATAGGTAAGCTTATGATACCCGAAGAGATTCTTCTCAAGCCGGGCAAGCTTACAGCTGCAGAATTTGATGTTATCAAGACCCATGTTAACTTAGGCTTTAATCTTCTTAAGGATAAGAATATTGATAACCGCATTAAGGAGGTATGTCTTTTTCACCATGAGAAGTGTGACGGCTCAGGATATCCTTTCGGTCTCAAGAGTGACAAGATACCTCTCATGGCCAAGATTGTTACAGTTGCAGATGTATATGATGCAATGACTGCCGCGCGTGTATACCGCGGTTCAATGTGTCCTTTCGATGTTATTAAGATTATGGAGGATGAATCATTCAGCAAGTATGACCCTAACGTACTGCTTCCGTTTATTAATCATGTTGTTTCATCTTACCTGCACACTAATGTCCGCCTGTCTGACGGACGGATCGGTGAGGTTGTACTTATTAACAGCAACCGCCTGTCACGTCCATCAATAATGTGCGACGGTGAATTTATTGATTTATCCAAGCGTCCCGATTTGTCAATCAACGCAATTCTGTAGTTATTTTTTCTATGTTACTTTCATACATTGTACAAACCACTTTGATGGGGGAATCTATTGAAAGGATACATAGAAGAACGTGCCATTACAATTGCACAGTACATAATCGACAGCAAAGCTACAGTCCGTCAGGCTGCATCCCGTTTTGGCGTAAGCAAAAGCACGATACACAAAGACATGACTGAGCGGTTACCTGCGATAAACCACACACTTGCCGAAAATGTCCGCAAAGTACTCGACATCAACAAATCTGAACGCCACTTAAGAGGCGGAATGGCTACACGTGCCAAGTATAAGCACATCTCAGAAGAACAGTAGCTGATTAATCATGGCTTTTGTTCTCTGATGGCATAATAAAAAGCATTGGGACATATATTAACAGTTCCAATGCTTTTTATTATGACTATCCGACATGATGCCGAATCAATTCCGGATTAGTTTGTAGATGCAATATAATCTTCAATTGCTTCCATAAGCTGGTCAATGTCCATACCATGAACCATTGCTGCTTCCTCAAGTGTCTCTCCCTGTGATGCAGGGCATCCTACGCAATGCATTCCTGCACTCATAAGGATAGGAATAATTCCCTCATCAATTGTAATTGCCTCACCGATTGTTGTATCCTTGGTGATCTTCTTCATGTCTACCTCTTTCCTGCGTCATACGCATATAAAAATGTAAATATAAATGTAAGCTATCTCGTCATATAGCCTGTGTAATCAGCCGTATGGAGAAGCCTGTTGGCGTTATCAATCCTCTCCTTAGACGGCGGATTAACTCCCTTAAGCGGATAATCAATTCCAAGTTCCTCATACTTGAAGGTTCCAAGCGTGTGATACGGAAGCACTTCGACGCGGTCAACATTCTTAAGAGTCTTAATAAATGCATCAAGTCTCTTAAGGAGCTCATCATCATCGCTTCCTCCCGGAACAAGCACGTGCCTTATCCACATCGGCTTGCCTGTCTCTGACAGATATTCTGCCATATCAAGTATATTAGCATTGCTCCAGCCTGTCAACGTCTTATGCTTCTCGTCATCAATCTGCTTGATATCAAGCATAACAAGGTCAGTTACTTCCATAAGCTCCTTGAACCTGCTAAAGAAAGGTTCCTTGCGTGTAAACGGATTACCTGAAGTGTCAAGTGTTGTATTGACACCCTTCGCCTTAGCCTTGGTAAACAGTTCAATAAGGAAATCCATCTGCAGAAGCGGCTCTCCGCCACTCACTGTTATACCGCCCTTGTTCTTCCAGTATGATTTATACCTGAGAGCCTGCTTAAGAAGGTCATCAGCTGACATCTCTTCTCCGTCCTCCATATTCCATGTGTCCGGATTATGGCAGAACTGACATCTCATATGGCATCCCTGCGTAAAAATTACAAATCTTACTCCCGGGCCATCAACTGAACCAAAACTTTCTATAGAATGAATCTTACCCATACTGCCTCCAAAAATTATATTTACTGAAACTTCTGATTATTTTAATCTAATTTGACATGAATGTAAATAACAATTTTTTCAGCTATCCGGCATCACCCGCTTATCGGTTACTTATCATATTCCAGATAAGCTCCCTTCATAGGGCTTGCTGCAAGTTCACTAAACAGTCTCAGTACCCCTTTCTTATATTTGCGCTCTTTTGGTCTCCACTGTTTTCTTCTTTCCATAAGTACCTTATCAATTTCTTCCATAGGCATTCTTTTCCCTGCGATACCTACAATATTCAGCTTTCTTTCCTCAACATCAATCTCAATAAGATCTCCTTCTTCAACTAATGCTATAGGGCCGCCTTCCGCTGCCTCCGGACTGCAATGCCCGATTACAGGTCCTGTAGATGCACCTGAGAACCTGCCATCCGTAATAAGGGCTATGCTCTTTCCAAGCTCCTTATCACTGCTTATTGCCTCTGATGTATAGAACATTTCCGGCATTCCGCTTCCCTTAGGTCCTTCATATCTTATAAATACAGCATCGCCTTTCTGCACTTTGTGATGTATTACCGCATCCAGACATTCTTCCTCACTGTCAAACGGTCTTGCATTAAGTACAGCCTTAAACATCTCCTTAGGGCATGCGGTGTGCTTGATAACCGCTCCTTCCGGTGCAAGGTTGCCTTTTAATACCGCTATGCTTCCCTCCCTGCCAATCGGATTGTCATATGGTCTTATTATATCCTCTTTTGTGATTTTTATATTGTATCTGCTGTTAAAATCATCAAGCCACTTATTACATTTCTCGTAGAAACCATTAGCTTTAAGTTCTTCAAGGTTCTCACCAAGTGTCCTGCCTGTTACTGTCATAACATCCAGATGCAGATGCTCCTTAATCTCCTCCATTATTGCAGGAACTCCTCCTGCATAATAGAATACCTCTGCCGGCCATCTTCCTGCCGGACGCACATCAAGCAGATAATGTGCTCCCCTGTGAAGCCTGTCAAATGTATCACCTGTAATCTCTATACCGAATTCATGTGCAACCGCAGGTATATGGAGAAGGCAATTGGTGCTTCCTGATATTGCAGCATGTACAAGGATAGCATTTTCAAAGCTTTCAAGTGTTACTATATCTGATGGTCTCATATTCTTCATTTTTGCAAGTCTTACTGACTGTCGTCCTGCCTCTCTTGCATAATCCAGCAGATCAGGGCTTGTTGCCGGCATAAGTGCGCTGCCCGGAAGTGCCAGGCCAAGTGCTTCAGCCATAATCTGCAATGTTGAAGCAGTGCCTATGAAAGAGCATGCTCCGCAGCTTGGACATGCATTACATTTTGCCCAGTCAAGCTTTTCTTCAGTAATCTCGCCTCTCTCGTACTGGGCACTATACATGCCAAGCTGCTCTAATGTAAGCATGTCCGGGCCGGCATTCATAGTTCCTCCCGGAACAAATACAGATGGCATGTTAACTCTTGCAAGTCCCATAAGATTACCCGGTACGCCTTTATCACAGCTTGAAAGATATACACCTGCATCAAACGGTGTCGCATTGGCATGTATTTCAATCATGTTTGCAATCATCTCTCTGCTGGCAAGGCTGTAATTAATTCCATCCGTTCCCTGGCTCTCACCGTCACATATATCCGTACAATAATACCTTGCTCCGAATCCGCCCTCTTCTGCTATGCCCTTGCGCACCTCTTCCACAAGAATGTTAAGATGTCCGCTTCCTGGATGACTGTCGCCATATGTACTCTCAATCATCACCTGTACCTTTCCGAGGTCTTCCTTCTTCCATCCTGTACCAATTCTCAGCGGATCCATTTCCGGAGCTGACTTTCTCATTTCCTGACTGATTAAACACATAATATTATCCTGCCTTTCTTTTTATTTTAATAACTTCATCTGCTCTAACTTCTTATATACTTCATCCTTATCCTTTTCATCCACACACATCTCTACGTTGTCAAACTGTGGAAGACTGAATACACCAAGCATTGACTTTGCGTCAACAACATATCTTCCGCACGCAAGATCAACACTGTCTGTACACTTTTCTGCTATCTGGACCAGATGCTTTGCATCTGTCATGCTGTTCAGATATACCGGTATACGTATCATTCTACAACCTCCTCCATTCTGTAACCTGACGCTCATGTGCCGCCGTCAGATTAAAAGCATCAGGCAAATATCGAAATCACCAGACTAACTGCCAGTGACGTCACGCCTATAAGCGTCTCCATAACCGTCCATGATTTCAAAGTTGTTTTCTCATCTATCTCGAGGAATGTTCCAACAAGCCAGAATCCTGCATCATTGACATGACTTAAAGCTGTTGCGCCTCCGCATATTGCACAGCACATAGCCGCCCTGTACAACACACTTGTTGCCATAACCGCAGGCATTGTTGCCATTATTCCTGATGCCATCGTCATTGCTACCATGGAACTGCCAACCGATGCCCTTACCAGCAATGCTATAAAGAATGCTACAAGAATAAGCGGCATTCCGCTTTTTTCAAGCGCAGGGCCTATTATATAACCAAGTCCCGAATCCTGGAGCATCCATCTTATTACACCTCCGCTCGCTATTACGAGCAGTATCATCCCAACCGGCCTCAGCGAATGATCCAATATCTTCTTAAGCTGGGCTCCGGTATATCCGCGCCTGATCCCCAGAAAATACATGGCAGCAAGTGTTGCCACCGTCAGTGCAAGAAACGGTTTTCCTATAAACGACAGTACATTCTGTACTCCCTCCGGTATCGGCATATATTTAGACACTGTGCTTATCAGTATCAATATAAGCGGGATAAGTATTACCCCAAGTACAAGTCCAAACGGAGGCAGCTCTCTTGAATCATCCTTTATCTCCTCTACATTAACAGGGAGTCCGGTAAATATCCTGTTTCCTATGAACCTTCCCCACACCACTCCGGCAACTATCATACATATTAACGCTGTCGGTATTCCGACCATAATCATTACTCCAAGGCTAACTCCAAGCGAGTCCGCAACAAGTACTGAACCTGCTGACGGCGGAACGAATGCATATCCGCTTGCAAGACCTGCAAGAAGCGGAATTGCATAATACAATGTTGACTTTTTAGTCTGCTTTGCGACACTGAATGCAAGCGGTATAAGTACCACAACGCCCGCTTCAAAAAAAACGGTAGTACCTATAACAAGTCCTGTAATTCCAAGCGCCACCCCTGCCTTTCTCTGTCCGAGTCTGTCTATAAGTGTCTTGGCTATTCTCTGAGCTCCTCCACTGACTTCAAGTATTCCTCCGAACATTGAACCAAGTCCGACAAGCAGTGCTATTCCCTGAAGTGTTTTCCCAACGCCCTTCTCAACAGTTTCCGATATCATTGTAAGCGGCATCCCGGCGCCAACACCTATCACTATAGCTGCAATCATCATAGATATAACCGGATGAAGTTTAAATCTGATTATCAATACCAATAGCACAATAATTCCTACTGCTGCCGCTATCAACAACCTTGTTGGATCTGCAACAAACACCGTCTGCTCCATAGCGTATTCCCTCCTATACATGTGATGTATTTTTAAATATACATCATACCTATCTGCTGTTTTTTGTTACTTTTGTCAATTGACATCGTTTTTTACATCAAATTCATCTGATGTATTTATAATATAATCATTTATACAAAAAAGCAATATCGTAAAAATGCTTAATTATTTATGCGTTTTTTGTGCATTTTGTTCATTTTGAAATTCTCAAAAAAATATTATAATATTATACAATGCTTGTAATTGCGGCGCTTTACATATAGCATCCGCAATTCCGGGTTCAAGAAAGGAGAAGTCATATGATGAATTCAGAGTCTGATGACAGAAATCTTCCTCAGAAGATTTCCGAAGACATAATTTCTTTTATACTGGATAACCATCTCAAGCCGGGTGACAGACTTCCTAATGAAGCCATTCTCGCCGGACAGCTTGATATAGGGCGGAGTTCACTCCGCGAAGCCATGAAGCTGCTTGCCTCACGCAACATTGTAACCATCCGGCAGGGATCCGGAACATACGTTGCATCTTCCCCGGGATTAATTGATGATCCCTTTGGTTTCACATTCATATCAGACAAAAAAAAGCTTGTGCAGGATCTGCTCGAGATAAGATTCCTGCTGGAGCCTGCCATAGCTGCCATGTCAGCTACCTATTCAGACAGTGGGGATATTAACAGAATCTGTTCATTATGTGATGAGGTTGAAGAACTTCTCAAAGCCAAGAAAGACCACACACAGAAAGATATAGAATTTCATACCGCTATTGCCATGGGAAGTAAGAATCTGGTTATTCCAAGACTTATTCCGATAATCAACAGTTCAATTCCTCTTTTTGTCAAAACAACCGGAAACGTGCTTAAGACAGAAACCATTGAAACCCATCGTGAGATAGCCTGTGCAATTGCAGAACATAACGCTGTCAAAGCTCAGGATGCCATGTATACACATCTTATGTATAACCGGAGATGCATTAACAAAACATATGAATAGATGGAGGTAATTTATATGAAGATACCATTTGATGTCAATCTGTCAGGCAAAACCGCCATAGTAACCGGAGGAAGCGGCACACTGTGCTCTGCCATGGCATACGGACTCGCTGTAAGCGGTGCTTCAGTCGCACTTATCGGGCGTAATCGTGACAAAATGTCACAGGTTATCAGCAGCTTAACACAGCAGGCAGCGGATGAACAGAACAAATCTACAGTAATCAGGGGCTACACCTGCAACGTCACAGACAAATCCAGCCTTATCAGTACATATGAGACCATCAGGGCTGAACTTGGAAGCTGCGATATACTCATTAACGGTGCCGGCGGCAACCAGCCGGGCGCCATAACAGCAGCGGAGATGCTTGCAAAAGAACCTGGCACGGATGACTATTCATTCTGGGATCTTGACGAAGACAAAATCCGTGAAGTCATGGATCTCAATTTCATGGGAACACTCCTGCCGATACAGGTATTCACACGCGATATGGTTGCAAAGCGCAGCGGCAGCATAATAAATATTGCCTCTGTCTCATCAATTCTTCCGCTGACCAAAGTTGTCACATACAGCAATGCCAAGTGTGCAATACTTAACCTGACACAGTGGCTTGCAACACATTTCGGACAGAGCGGAATCCGCTGCAATGCAATTGCTCCCGGTTTCTACGCCGCCGAACAGAATCACGATCTTTTATTCAACAGTGACGGTACACCCACACCAAGAGCCAGAAAGATTATTGCAGGCACGCCAATGGGCAGATTCGGCAATCCGGAAGAACTTATCGGTGCCGCGCTGTTTCTTGCAAGTGATGATGCCTCGGGCTTTGTAAACGGAATCGTGCTTCCCGTAGACGGAGGCTACTGCGCATACAGCGGCGTATAATAGCACAGAAATGAGCATTGCCTGCACCTTAGCTATAAGCACATTGATATCAAAGGGCTTTACAATAAAGGGGAGCATCCAAAAGTTTGTGTAAACCTCCAAACTGATGTAAGATAAAATTACTCAGTTTGGAGGTTATTTTTATGGCAAGAAGAAAAGACAGCCCACAAAAAGCAGCAATGAGAGAAATGATTCGTGATTATCTGAAGAATAATGATATCAGCATCAAAGACGGCACCGATTTAAACAGTATCATGCGTGACATGATGTCTGTTCTTCTGGAAGGTGCTTTGGATGAGGAACTGGATGAAGAATTAGGATATTCCAAGTATGATTATCGTAACAAAGAAACAGACAACAGCAGAAACGGTCATTCCAGCAAAACTATGCACACAAGCTATGGAGATATGGATGTAGCTATTCCAAGAGATCGTAACGGTGAGTATGAGCCTCAGCTAATCAAAAAATATCATAATACTGTGACTCAGGGCATGGAAGAAAAAATCCTTTCCATGTATGCAAAGGGAATGACTACCGGAGATATCGAATCTAACATGCGGGAACTGTATGATATTGATATTTCTGACAGTACAATCAGCAGGATCACAGATAAAATCCTGCCGATTGTAAAAGAATGGCAGGAACGCCCTCTGGAAGAAGTGTATGCTGTAGTATTTATGGATGCAATCCACTATCACGTCCGCAGTGAAGGACGTATTGTAAAACGTGCGGTTTACATTGCCCTTGGTATCGATATGAATGGGAAAAAAGATGTTCTTGGAATGTATGTTGGAGAAAACGAAAGTGCAAAGTTCTGGCTTTCTATCATGAATGGATTAAAGAATCGCGGAGTTGAAGATATTCTGATAGCATGTGTGGATGGACTAAATGGATTTCCACAGGTAATTGAAGCTGTTTATCCAAAAACAGAAATCCAGCAGTGTATCATTCACCAGATCCGCAATTCAACGAAGTTTGTCTCCTACAAAGACATCAAAAAGCTGATGGCTGATCTGAAGCTTGTATATGCGGCTCCAACGGAAGAAACAGCTTTAAATGAGTTAGAATTGTTCAAAGATAAATGGGATTCCAAGTACCCGAAAATCTATAAATCCTGGCATGATAACTGGGCACCCCTGTCCACATATTTCAAATATCCGGAGGCAGTAAGACGTCTAATTTACACCACAAATGCCATTGAAGGATTCAATCGTCAGCTCCAAAAAGTGACCAAAAGCAAGACCGTTTTTCCGCCAGATGACAGCCTTTTGAAAATGCTGTATCTGGCAACTATGGATATCACGAAAAAATGGACCGGACACAGGCAGGACTGGGGGCAGATCCACTCCCAGCTTGAAATCTATTTTGAAGAGCGTCTGATCGGACGCAACCTGTAAAATCAGCTTGTTTTGGGCAGGTCTTATTGACATGCCCAAAAACTCCTGTATAATGCAGATATGGGCAGAATCTGGAAAATCGGCTCTGCCCATTTGTAACTATTCACAAATCTTATATCAGCTTTTGTAGTTTACACAAAACTTGAAACGGTCTCCAATAAAGTCATCTCCACCCATATTAATAGCCATAACTATGTTCGTATTATCAGACATTGATGACATAAATATAACTGGCACCTTTGATATATTTCTTATCTGCATACACCAGTGATAGCCATTAAAATATGGAAGTCCGATATCCATAAGCACAAGCTGCGGCTCATACTTTACAAAGATTTTTAAAACATCATTGAAATCATCTGCTATTTTAACATCATATCCCCACTTTAATAACTGTTCACATACATTATCAGCTATAATCCTGTCATCCTCAACTATTAATATTTTATAAATAGACTAACCCTGCTTCAATGTGCTTCATTATTGTATTATTATTTACAAGCTATTACGTTAAGTATATATTCATACATTCTCTTAGTTGAAGATATGCTTAAGTGTTCCTCAGTTGTATGAATATCAAAAATATCAGGTCCCATTGATATGCAGTCAAGTCCTTCTATTTTGCCTGCAAGTATACCACATTCAACACCTGCATGAATAGCCTCGATAGTTGGCTTTTTACCATACATCTGTTCAAATATACTTACCATGTCATCACGCAGCTTAGAATCCTTCTTATATTCCCATGCTGGATATTCACCTGTAAATTCAGCATTTGCCCTGAATGCTTCACTAATGAATTTGATCTGGCTCTTAAGATTCTTTAAAGCAGCCCCTACAGAACTTCTAAGTGAGAATCTAAGACATATACCTGATTCATCTAGTGAAATCACACCAAGATTAAGCGAAGTTTCCACAAGATTATCTATATCCTGGCTCATTCTCATTATTCCGTTAGGTAATGCCTGTATAAGTGAAACTGTCCTTGTGCTATCTTCATATGTTACTGCCTCTGTGCTGCAGCCCTCCGATATATCTACAACACACTTTAAGTCTGCATCAGATGTAGCAAACTCTTCTTTTATCTCTTTTGCTGCATTCTCAATAGCTGCTTTAACCTCTGCTGTCTTGTCTGCTGCTACAATAATCTCAGCCATACATTCTCTTGGAATAGCGTTATCCTTTCTTCCACCGTTAAACGCTGCAAGATATACATTATTGTCTGTGATAACATCCCTTAATATTCTTGACATAAGAACATTCGCATTACCTCTGCCTTTATCTATTTCAACACCTGAATGGCCTCCTGTCAGTCCTGATAAAGTAATACTAAGCTTTGTTCCAGTAACCTTATTTTTATCAAGCTTTAGTGTAACTCTGCTACTGCAGCCACCTGCACAGCTTGCAAGCATGATTCCTTCTTCTTCACTATCCATATTAAGAAGCTTTTTGCCCTTTAACATAGATACATCTATGGAAGAAGCACCTTCCATGCCTACTTCCTCAGATACTGTACACACGAACTCAAGACGTGGATGTGCGATACTGTCGTCATCAAGTATTGCAAGTGCATAGGCAACAGCTATTCCATCATCACCACCAAGCGTTGTTCCCTTAGCAGATATGAAATCACCATTTACCTCAAGATCCAGTCCATCCTCATCCATATTCTTATCACAATCAGGTGTCTTCTCGCATACCATATCCATATGTCCCTGAAGTATTATAGGTGCTGCATCCTCATAACCCTTTGAGGCTTCCTTTATTATGATTACATTGTTAAGTGAATCCTGATAATATTCAAGCTTTCTTTCCTTAGCGAAATCAACAAGATAATTGCTGATTTTTTCTTCCTTATATGATGGATGTGGGATATTACATATATCCTCAAAAAAAGAAAATACATTTTTAGGTTCTAATTCAGATAATACTCTCATAACACTGTCTCCTTTAAAATATTTATAATCTACAAATCTATTTTATTCATTTGTTTATCTGCTTATTTATTCGCCTATTTAACTACTTATTTATCTTGTTCATATATACAATAAACTGATTCTTGTGAAGCAGCTTTATAAAATAACACAATCTCTCATACAGCGGCTCCGCTTTATCTCCAAAATGCTCTTTCACAAGCTGTCCTATATCATAAATACTTCTTAAACCATCTATGCTATGCCATACAAATGTACCGAAATCATCTAGTTCGATGTAACTATATCTGGGCTTTCGTGCAATAAGCTGCGCTATTCTGTTAAAAATCCCTTTATTGTGTACTTTGACTTCTACATGACCTTTTTTATTTTCCCTGCATTCGAACAACGAATTATGCTTTGGAACATAGTCTAAGTAATTATCCTTCTGCTTAGCCATAAATCAAGCCTTCTCCTTTAATCCTAGAAAAAAAATCTGCCGGCAAAATAACCGGCAGACTCATTATAACATATTATTTATTATTTTGTCTTCTTTTCTTTTTTGTTAATAAATGCTACTAATGTTGCAACAAGACATGCAAAGAATACAAGTCCTCCGATATTACCAAGATTAATAATCTTTGATATATTAATAGCATCGCCAAGAGTATCTGCACCAACAGGAATAATAGCGAATACCGCTAAAAGGATACCAACCAGTCCTTCACCGGCAATAAGACCTGATGAATAAAGTATTCCCTGATTAACCTTAGCCTTACGCTCTTCTTCTGTAATACCTTTCTTCTTATCAAAGTAAAGTCTTACAAGTCCACCAACCATAATAGGTGTACTTAAATAGATTGGAAGATAAAGTCCTACTGCAAATGGAAGCACAGGTATCTGAAGGATCTCAACTACTATTGCAATTGCAACTCCTGCAAATACAAGTGACCATGGAAGGCTGTTACCCATAACACCTTCAACAACCATCTTCATAAGAGTTGCCTGTGGTGCTGGTAATTCTGTTGAACCATAGCCCCATGCTGCATTAAGTAAATAAAGTACTCCACCAACTGTAATAGCTGATACAACTACACCAATAAGTTCACCAGCCTGCTGCTTGTAAGGTGTTGCACCTACTATATAACCTGTCTTTAAATCCTGTGATGTATCTCCTGCTATAGCAGCAATTATACATATTACAGAACCAATACTTATAGCAGCAACCATACCATTCATTCCAACAGTACCTGTTGCCTTAAGAATCGCTGATGAAATAAGAAGTGTCGCAATAGCCATACCTGATACAGGGTTATTGGAACTACCTACTAATCCAACCATACGAGATGATACTGTTGCAAAAAAGAAACCAAATATGATAATGATAATTGCACTAAGAAGATTTACAGGAATAGCTGGGATTAACCACATAATAATAGCAAGTACTCCGATTCCTAATACAACAAACATCATAGGAATATCCTTAGTTAATCTTGATTCTACTCCATCTGCCTTCTTACCATATCCCTTAAGTGCCTGCTTAAATGTCCTTACAATAAGTGGTAATGACTTAATTAAGCTTAAAATACCACCAGCTGCAACTGCACCGGCTCCAATATAACGTACATAATTAGACCATATCTGTGATGGATTCATCTGTGAAACTGGAATAAGTGCTGGTCCAATGATATTATCTCCACCGAATAATGCGATTAATGGCATAATCATAAACCATGCAACAGAACCACCTGCAAGAAGGTATGATGATACCTTAGGTCCACATATATAACCAACTCCTAAAAGTGCAGGTAATACATCTGCACCTACTGCTGAACCCTTATATGGTTTAATTGTAAAATCAACCTCACTTGGAAACACCTTAAGTCCATCTGCTATAAACTTATAAACAGCAGCAATACCAAGACCTGCAAATACTGTGCCAGCCTTAGCACCACCTTCTTCACCTGCAACTAATACCTCAGCACATGCCTGTCCTTCTGGATAAGGTAACACACCATGCTCCTGGACTATCAATGCACTACGAAGTGGAATCATGAATAATACTCCAAGGAAACCACCGATTAATGCAATAAGCGCTATCTCAACTAAAGAAGGCATAGCTGTACCTTCCTCCTGCGCCCACATAAATAATGCTGGAAGTGTAAATATAGCACCTGCTGCAACCGATTCACCAGCAGAGCCAATAGTCTGAACCATGTTATTCTCTAATATGGAATCTCTTCTTAATATAAAGCGGATAATTCCCATTGAGATAACCGCTGCTGGTATGGATGCAGAAACTGTCATACCAACCCTAAGTCCTAAATATGCGTTAGCACCGCCAAATAATATAGCTAATAAAGCACCTATAATAACAGATGTAACTGTTAACTCAGGCATAACCTTATCAGCTGGAATATAAGGCTTGAACTCTTTCTTTTCGTTCATACTCTTTCTCTCTTTCTTAATATTCTTATGCAAAAATCACACATATTATAATATTATTAAAAAAATATAAAAATGTCAAATATCTTTCAGATGTAAATTGTAAACCGTAAATAGTAAACATAGCTTTATTCCTATGCAATTCCTGCAATCAGAACTTTGCAAATATATTAGTACTATTCTTAAGATTCTGGGCAATACTCTTGTTTTCTATCATTTTATTGCTGATATTGACTATATCCTCAACAAGATCCTGTGTGCTTATATTTTAATTAAACTTGTCGCAAAATGTTAATTTGCATATATCATGTCTTCAAGCCAAATTTGATGTCGTGAAAATTTAACAGCTAATAAAAAAATAAAGTGCAGATTCTAACTGAATCTGCACTCCTTTTTTGTTCAGATTATAAATGATGCTTTTTATATCTTATTATATCTTGTTATAACTTAATATCGACTTTTCCCAGTTTTCATGCATCTTTGCAGACATTATAGCTGGTCCAGTTTTTTCTCGATTTGGTCCAGTTTATAAATGAAAATATACTATTTTATGGTAATTTACATTAAACTGATTTTTCTTCAAATCTCTCAAACCCGCATAAACACTGTATTATAAAATCTGAAAAAACTCAAAAACAGCAATTACATTCTGTCGTGGAATGTTCTGCTGATAACATCCATCTGCTGCTCCTTAGTAAGGTCGATGAACTTAACAGCGTAACCTGATACACGGATTGTGAAGTTAGCGTACTCAGGCTTTTCCGGATGCTCCATAGCATCAATAAGCTTGTCTCTGCCGAATACATTTACATTAAGGTGATGAGCACCCTGATCAAAGTATCCATCCATTACGTTAACAAGGTTAGCAACTCTCTCATCCTCGTTGTGTCCAAGAGCATCAGGGTTCATTGTCTGAGTATTTGAAATACCATCAAGTGCCCACTCGTATGGAAGCTTTGTAAGAGAGTTAAGTGATGCAAGAAGTCCGTTCTGCTCTGCACCGTAGCTTGGGTTAGCTCCAGGTGAAAGTGGAGTGCCGGCCTTACGTCCATCAGGCATTGTACCTGTGTACTTTCCGTAAACTACATTAGATGTAATTGTAAGGATAGATGTTGTAGGCTCTGAATCTCTGTAAGTATGTCTCTTCTTAATCTTCTCAAGGAATGTCTTAAGAAGCCATACAGCAATGTTATCAGCTCTGTCATCATCATTACCGTACTTAGGGAAGTCACCATCAATCTGGTAATCTACTACAAGACCTGACTCATCACGAACTGTCTTAACCTTAGCATACTTAATAGCTGAAAGTGAGTCAACAACGTGTGAGAATCCGGCAATACCTGTAGCGAATGTTCTCTTAACATCTGTATCGATAAGAGCCATCTCTGCAGCTTCATAGTAATACTTATCATGCATATACTGGATAAGGTTCAGTGTATTAACATAAAGGTCTGCTAACCAATCCATCATTGTATCAAACTTAGCAATAACCTCATCATAATCAAGGTACTCTGCTGTAATAGGCTTGTAAGCCGGTCCAACCTGCTCTTTGTTCTTCTCATCAACACCACCATTGATAGCGTAAAGAAGACACTTAGCAAGGTTAGCTCTTGCGCCGAAGAACTGCATCTCCTTACCTGTCTGAGTAGCTGATACACAGCAGCAGATTGAGTAATCATCGCCCCATGAAACCTTCATAACGTCATCATTCTCGTACTGGATTGATGATGTATCAACAGAAATCTTAGCAGCATACTTCTTGAATGTCTCTGGAAGACGTGATGAGTAAAGTACTGTAAGGTTAGGCTCCGGTGAAGGTCCCATGTTCTCAAGTGTATGAAGGAATCTGAAGTCGTTCTTTGTAACCATTGAACGTCCGTCGATACCTGTACCACCAACCTCAAGAGTAGCCCATGTAGGGTCACCTGAGAATAACTCGTTGTATGATGTGATTCTTGCGAACTTAACCATTCTGAACTTCATTACCATATGGTCGATGAGTTCCTGAGCTTCCTTCTCTGTGATAACACCGTTATCAAGGTCTCTCTGAATGTAGATATCAAGGAATGTAGATACACGGCCTACTGACATAGCTGCACCATTCTGAGTCTTGATAGCTGCAAGGTAACCAAAGTATAACCACTGGCAGGCTTCCTTAGCATTCTTAGCCGGCTGTGAAATATCATATCCGTAGCTCTCAGCCATCTTCTTCATGCCTGCAAGTGCCTTGTACTGATCTGAGATCTCTTCTCTGAGACGGATAACATCATCTGTCATTGTTCCGCATCCGCAGTTAGCGTGATCTCTCTTCTTCTCTTCCATAAGGTAGTCAATACCATAAAGAGCAACTCTTCTGTAATCGCCTACGATACGTCCACGGCCATATGTGTCAGGAAGACCTGTGATGATGTGGCTGTGACGAGCCTTTCTCATCTCTGGTGTGTAAGCATCGAATACACCCTGATTATGTGTCTTGTGGTACTCTGTGAAGATCTTGTGTAATTCAGGATTTGGCTCATAACCATAATTCTTGCAAGACTCCTCAGCCATCTTGATACCGCCATATGGCATAAATGCTCTCTTAAGAGGCTTGTCTGTCTGAAGACCTACAACCTGCTCAAGATCTTTCATAGACTCATCTATATATCCAGGGCCGTAAGCTGTAAGGCCTGCAACAACCTCTGTCTCCATATCAAGAACGCCGCCCTTGGCTCTTTCTTCCTTCTGTAACTCCTGAAGTCTTCCCCAGAGCTTGTTAGTAGCTTCTGTTGGTCCCTCAAGGAAACTCTCATCTCCATCATAAGGCTTGTAGTTATTCTGGATGAAATCTCTTACGTTGATTTCCTCTTTCCAGAGTCTGCCTTCAAAACCATTCCACTGTTCTTTTTCCAGCATCTTGTTCATTCCTCCTGTATATTGTATACAATGTTGATTATAAAGATAAAACGAAAATACACATTTGTATTAAAAAATGTATTATCGTTTTCTTGCTACGCTTATAATATATGACATGATTGTTAAAAAATCAACAACAATTTTTGCCTTTTTTGCTTTGTATTTGATTATGTACAATTTCACAACTGTTAATGAATATTTTGTATCAGTTTAGGTACATTTATACAAATATAACGAGCATTTGTCCGTGTGGGGCGTACACGGCAAAAAAGCAGCCGGAATTAATCCGGCTGCTTCTTATTATCTTGAATAATCTGATATATAGATATCTATGTAAATAACTAATCCTACGGATTATTCAGCCTGTGGAGCTCCTACAGGACATACGCCCTCACATGCGCCACAATCGATGCATGTATCTGCATCAATAACCATCTTGCCATCGCCTTCGCTGATTGCGTTAACAGGACATTCTGCAACACAAGCACCACAGCTTACGCAGTCATCAGAAATAATATGTGCCATGATAATACCTCCTTAAGAAATTGAATAATTGTTTATTCATTATACGATACTTTTTCGCATTAATCAACACAATCATAAAATTTTTATCATTTTCAAAATGTTATAACATATTGATTCTCATTATCTATAAATCAGCCAAATCTAGCCAAAATTACGTCCGTCCTGCGGTCTTGCCATATCTGCAAACTTAGTCTGCTCTGCAATCCATGCCATCTGTACAGTTCCTATAGGGCCGTTACGCTGCTTGGCTATGATTACTTCAGCAACGCCCGGAATATCTGTATCTTTATTGTAATAATCATCCCTGTAGAGGAACATTACAACGTCAGCATCCTGCTCAATCGCTCCCGATTCACGAAGATCGGAAAGCATAGGCCTGTGGTCATCTCTCTTCTCAACGGCACGGCTGAGCTGTGACAGTGCAACAACAGGAACCTCAAGCTCTCTTGCAAGCTGCTTCAGCGCTCTCGATATATCCGATATCTCCTGCTGTCTTGAATCCGAAGAACGCCCGCTTCCGCTCATGAGCTGAAGGTAATCG